>CAJICA010000128.1_pt1 | contig 21196 bp, 19 predicted proteins | sample 9199501 | NCBI WGS metagenome assembly CAJICA01 (sample SAMEA7708319, study PRJEB35096) | sediment metagenome | biome: marine neritic benthic zone biome [ENVO:01000025]; feature: sediment [ENVO:00002007]; material: shallow marine sediment [ENVO:03000034] sea grass bed [ENVO_01000059] ... | reverse complement strand
CGACGGCAATGAACGGGTCCTGCGCGCACGGCTGAGCGACGCCAAGTATTTTTGGGACCAAGACCGGCGGACTCGCTTGGAGGACCGGGTCGCCAGTCTCGATCATGTCGTCTTCCATGCCCGGCTCGGGAGTTACGGTGAAAAGATCCGCCGCATGTGGCGGTTGGCGGGGTTCCTGGCCGAGCTGATTCCGGACTGCGACTTGAAGATGGCGGAGCGAGCCGCACTGTTGGCGAAGGCTGATTTGGCGGCCCATCGTCCCCTGCAGTTCGGGAAACTCGCCAACCATCTCGGACGCCAAATCGGCCTTTGCCAACAGCGCGGCCCGCTCCGCCATCTTCAGGTCGCAGTCCGGAATCAGCTCGGCCAGGAACCCCGCCAACCGCCACACCCGGCGGACTTTCTCCCCGTAACTGCCGAGCCGGGCGTGAAAGACGACCTGATCGAGACTGGCGACACGGTCTTCCAAGCGAGTCCGCCGGTCTTGGTCCCAAAAATACTTGGCGTCGCTCAGCCGTGCGCGCAGGACCCGTTCATTGCCGTCGATGATCTCCTGGCCGCCGTCGTCGGCAAGCATGTTGGCGGCAAACAAGAACCGCGGCGCCAACCGGCCACCGGCATCCAACGTCGAGAAATAGCGTTGGTGGCTTCGCATCGAGGTCGACAAGACCTCCGGCGGCAAGTCCATGAACGCCTCGTCGATCGCGCCCACCAAGATGACCGGCCATTCGACCAGGCCGGCCACTTCCTTGAGTAGGGCCTCGTCGGGCTTAACGCGAAGTCCTTCCTGCCCGGCCGCTTGCTCCAAGTCTGCCTCGATGCTGCGCTGCCGTTCGTCCGCATCCAGCAGGACGTATGCGTTGCGCAGTTTCGTCTCGTAATCGGCGAAGTTCCCGACCTCGAGCACACCGTTGCTGAGGAACCGGTGACCGAAAGTCGCGCCGGCGAATGGGAGCGTCGCACCGCGTCCCAGGTCGATCGCGCCATCCAATACCTTCCCGTCCAGCACCGCCAGCACTCTATGCAGCGGGCGCACCCAGCGCCGTGTCCCGGACGACCAGCGCATGGACACCGGCCACGACACGTCGTCGATGGCCTTCGCAATCAACCCCGGTAGCACATCGCGGGTCGCCGCGCCGACTGCTTCGACCACAGCAAAATAGTACGGGACGCCCTTGACCTCCCGCACCTGACAAGCGTCCAGCTCGACCCCGGCTGACCGCAGGAAGCCGGCGACCGCCTTCTCTGGTGCTCCAACACGCGGGCCGCGACGTTCATCGCGCGAGTCCGGTTGCCGCAAGGGTAGGCCGAAACAGACAAAGCCAAGACGCCGGCAAGTAACGAAGGTCTCGACGCGCTCCGGCTTTAGCTGCGCTTCAGTTAGCCGACGGAGTACCTTCTCCTTCAGCTCGCGGGTCGCGCGTTGTTGGAAGCGTGCCGGGATTTCTTCCGACAGGAACTCGACAAGCAGTTCCGACATTTGCTACGCCGCGGCCTTGCGCGAGGCGATCCAAGCCTCGCAACTTGCCTTGGCCAAAGCCCGCACCCGGCCGATATAGGCCTGGCGCTCCGTCACCGATATGACGCCACGGGCGTCGAGCAAATTAAAAACATGGCTCGCTTTGATGCACTGATCGTATGCCGGCAGCGGCAGACGAGTCTGCCCGGACAGCAAGTTTTGGCAGGCACGCTCGGCATCCTCGAAGTGCCGAAACAACGCGTCCGTATCGGCATGCTCGAAGTTGTAGGCGCTGAATTCGACCTCGGACTGGTGGAAGACATCGCCATACGTCACGCCGTGTCCATTGAAGTCGATGTCATAGGCGCTGGCCACGCCCTGGATATACATCGCCAACCGCTCGAGACCGTAGGTGATCTCGACTGACACCGGATCGCAGTCGATGCCGCCGACCTGTTGGAAGTACGTGTATTGCGTGACTTCCATGCCGTCGCACCAAACCTCCCACCCGACACCCCACGCACCGAGCGTCGGGCTCTCCCAGTCATCCTCGACAAACCGGATATCGTGGCGGTGGGGATCGACGCCCAGCCGGCGCAGGCTGTCCAGATACAGCTCCTGGCTATTCATCGGGGATGGCTTCAGCAGGACCTGAAACTGATAGTAGTGCTGCAATCGATTGGGGTTTTCGCCATATCGCCCATCGGACGGCCGCCGCGCCGGCTGCACATACGCCGTCTTCCAGGGGTCGGGCCCCAGGGCACGAAGGGTCGTCGCCGGGTGAAACGTACCCGCACCGACCTCCATGTCGTAGGGCTGGAGAATAACACAGCCCTGCTCCGCCCAGTACGACTGCAGCCGGCCGATGATATCTTGAAAGCACAGCCCGGCGCCCGGGCTCGTCTTAGACATCCGCTCGGTTAACCCTCATGTCTCAGCCGTAGGGGCAATCCTTGCGCCCGCACCCGGACGCCGCCGCCGAGACATAGACGCCGCATGACGTGCACTCGACCGTATCAATGCGCTCCGGCCCGGCCGTCGCCTTGGTCTCCTTCGGTTGTGCCTTGTTGGCGACCCGGCCAAAGTGCTTGAAGCCTTGCCAGACAAAGACAATCACAACCAGCAGTACAACAAGCTTCGTGAGTGAAAAGCCGAACATCTTGAGGTCTTAGGCGAGCACCAAAGGCCCGGTCAAGCACGCCTGAGCCTTACAATCCATATCGCGCCCACAACCCGCGTTCCTCGACCGATCGCATCACGCCATGCATCCAGGCTTCCGGCCCGCTCGATGAGGGGATCAAGCGCCGCCGCAGCCAACCCTGTCGCCGACCAACACCGACCAGCTTGACCCGCTCCCCGTAGCGCGCCCGCATCACTGTACGGATATGCCCAATATCGTCGACAAGACCGAGCCGTAGGGCCGTCTTGCCGGTCCAGTATTCGCCGGAAAACAACTCGTCCTCCGGCACCGTCAACTTGCCGGTGCGCCGCGCCCGCACGAGATCCTTGAACGCCTCGTGAATCTCGTCCTGCACAGCGCGCAGCCGCACCACATCGTCCTGGTCCTCCGGCCGAAACGGATCGAGCGAGCTCTTCTTCTCGCCGGCCACATGAATGCGGCGCTCGACCCCAACGCGCGCAATCAGATCCTGGAACCCAAACGACGCGAAGATGACCCCGATCGAACCGACGATCGAACTCTCGTCAACGATAATCTCGTCGGCCGCGCAGGCGAGCCAGTAACCGCCGGAGGCCGCCACATCCTCGACGAACGCGATGACCGGCACCTTCTTCTCATCCGCCAATTCGCGTATGCGCCTGCTGATTAGCGACGATTGCACGGCCGACCCGCCAGGCGAGTTGATAACCAGCGCGACGGCCTTGAGATGTGACAGCTTGAACGCTTTCTCGATCGGCCCCGCCAGGGCCTGCAGGCTCAGACCGCCGCCGCGCCAGGTCGGCATACCCGCCGAGATGACGCCCGCCAGTCGAATAACCCCGACAACCGGTGGCGGATTCTGGAATCTCTCGAACGGAAGAAGCTTCCGTAAATCCTCCTGGAAGGTCGCCATGGTCTCCGCTCTCGTCAATCCCAGACGGCCGCGTTCCCACGGCCATGCCGGAGAAGCTCGTCCGCCTCCGCGGTGTAGTCGCCGTTTTGGGTATGCAGCGTCAAACCGGGTTTTAGCTGCATCGGCGACCGAACGCCACGCCGCGCCGCAATGATCACCCGCTTCGCCGACACCCCCTCTTTCGGCCACAGCGGGAACAGCCTGACGTCGCCGGCCTGCCCCCACAGACCGGCAAGAACCTCGTCCGTTCGGTCGGCACGATGGATCAGTGTCAATCGTCCCTTCGGCCGCACGAGGGTGAGCATGGCATCGAGCCAATCCTGCAGCGAGGTTCCATCCTCGAGTTCCGAAAGGCGCGCGGTCTTCGCCGCCGGGACAGTCGCGCGCCCTGGCTCAAGAAATGGCGGATTGGCAAAGACGTGATCAAACCCGTCGGCCGCTACCGACGCCGGCGGCCAGCGAAGATCGCCCTCCAGAAAGGCAACACGGCCCCCAAACCGGTTATCCGTGGCGTTGAACCTCGCCAGATCGACGAATGTCGCCGCCCGGTCCAGACCCACCAACGTCACGCCGGAAAGCCGCCAGGCGACACACAATGAGGCGGCGCCGACGCCGCAGCCGAGCTCCAACAGCCGCTCTCCCGGTTCGGCCCGGATGGATGCAGCCAAAAGCACGGGGTCGATCGCCGCTCGGTACCCGTCTGCCGGTTGCCGAAGCCGGACCTTGCCGCCAAGCAGAGTGTCCGCGGTATCGACGACCTGGGCCATCCCTAGTCGGCAAACGTCCAGCCCGCGTCGCGTAGGATTCGGCGCGCCTGCTCATGATCGTCATCTGCGACCATCAGTCGCCTCGGAATCGCGCTGGCGCTGCCCTCGAGTATCGAGGTGTGAGAGTCGAGCACGATGGCTGGCACCCCCTGATCCTCAAGCAGCACGACATAGAACGAGAGCTGCACCGCATCGTTGCTTCTCAGAACCTCGCGCAATACCCGTCCCCAAAGCTCAATCTGCCGCGCTTGACCGACTCAGCCGGTACCCTATGCTCGAAGCCACGCCGACACCGGTCCCCAGAGAAGGAGCATCTAGGTGGCAGTCGTCGCCCACGTCAACCAACCCGAAGCGCCCCGCACAGGCGCCGGGCTCGACGTGCTTCGCAACCTCTGCGGGAAAGATATGGTCAAAGTGAACGCTTTGATCGTTGAACGCATGCAGTCCGAAGTCGGCCTTATCCCCCAGATCGCCGGCTACATCATCGCCGCCGGCGGCAAGCGGCTCCGGCCGCTTCTGACACTCGCGTCCGCCCGGCTTTGTGGCTATCGCGGCGACGCCCATGTGGCTTTGGCGGCGACGGTCGAGTTCATCCACACCGCGACTCTGCTACACGACGATGTGGTCGACGATTCGGCGCTGCGCCGCGGGAAGGACTCGGCCAAGGCGATTTGGGGCAACCAACCCAGCGTGCTCGTCGGCGATTTCCTGTTCAGCCGCGCGTTCCAACTCATGGTCGAAGGCGATTCAATGGAGGTCCTGCGCATTCTGGCGAACGCCAGCGCCATTATCGCAGAAGGCGAGGTCCAGCAGCTCGTCACGGCAAACGATACTTCGACGACGATAGACGCCTACCTCAGGGTGGTTGAAGCGAAGACTGCCGCGCTCTTCGCCGCCGCCTGCGAAGTCGGCGCGGTTATCTCCGACCAGCCGCCGGGTGTCAGAGACAGCTTGGCCAGCTACGGTAAAAACCTGGGTATCGCCTTTCAGATCATCGACGACCACCTCGACTATGTCGCCAACGAAAACGAGTTGGGCAAGCCCATCGGCGACGACTTCCGGGACGGCAAGTTGACCCTCCCCGTCGTCCTTGCCCTGCAACGCGCCACGACCGAGGAGCGGCGGTTTTGGCAACGTACGCTCGAGGAGAAGCGTCAGGACCCAAACGACCTGGACCGAGCGCAGGACATCCTCGGGCAGCGCGACGCGCTGGCCGACTCTCTCGACATGGCGCGATTATATGCGGACCGCGCCTGCACCGCCCTACAAGGGCTGCCCCCCAATCCCTACCGTGACGCCCTGACCGACGCCGCCCTGTTCTGCGTCGAACGAGCCTACTGAACAAAAAAGGCTACGACCGAAGGATGTGAAAAATGGTCGGGGAGAGAGGATTTGAACCTCCGGCCCCTACGTCCCGAACGTAGTGCTCTACCAGGCTGAGCTACTCCCCGATCCGGCGTCTTTATAGCGCCATACCCGCCTTTTGCAATTCCCGCCGGCGCCCTTGCGGCCCACGTTTGCCAAGGCTATCTGTGGAGTTGCCGGTCCGCCTGCCGGCCCCCTGCGCCAAAACCCCAACTCATTTGAGGCAAAATATGAAGCAAGCCACTAGACTAGCCGCCCTCACGCTCGCTGCCTTATTGCTCCCGTCGGCCCAGGCCGCCGCCCAGGATGTGGCCGCCGGCGAAGCCGTCTTCCGCAAGTGCCAGGCCTGCCACACTTTGGCCGAGGGCGGTGCCAACAAAGTCGGACCGAACCTCTGGGGTGTCATTGGCAGTACGGCCGGCGCGCGTGACACCGGCTTCCGCTACTCCAAGGCACTCGTCGAATCAGGCGTCGCCTGGACGGACGAAGCTCTGGATGAATACCTCGCCAACCCACGGCAGTTCATTAAGGGTAATCGCATGGCCTTCGCCGGCGTCAGAGATGCCGAGGATCGGGCAGACCTGATCGCCTATCTGAAGACGACGACCCAGTAGCGAGCCGACGCTTAGCGGACGACAAGCACCGATGTGTCCGAATGCCGCACGACGCGCGCGGCATTCGGGCCGAGCAAGTAATCCTGCAGCTCCGGCCGGTGCGAGCCCATCACGATGAGGTCGGCACCGACAGCCTCGGCGACCCGCAGGATCTCCTGATAGACCGTGCCGTGCCCCACGGTGTGCTGCACCTTCAGCGAGCTGGGCACGTTTGTTCGCGAAAAGCTATGCAGTTGCTTCTTCGCTTCCTCCAGCGCCTTCTCCTCATAACCCTCCGGGAAGAAACTCCCGACAATCGCCATTCCATAGTCCGGCACCACCGTCATCAGGTGCAGCGTCGACTGGAATGCCTGGCAATACTCGACCGCCGTAGGCAAGGCCTTGACCCATGAGCTCTCGTGGTTGAGGTCGATGGGCAGCAATATGTCTTCGTACATGTCCGATCCTCTCTCAGGCAGCGCTGGCCGCTGTCGGCTCTTCGCGGCGGCGCTGTAAGAGCACGATCAGGCCGAGCACCACCAACGCCGGAATGTAGAAAACTTGCTTCGGCATGCGATCCCGCGGCACCTCGACGGCCAGGATCTCGAAATCGAAATCGAGCCCCGCCGCCTCCGCTGCACCGCCGAATGCGACGTCGTCAATCAGTGTCCGCCCTTCGTCGACCAGCACCGCAATACCCGCATTGTCGTAGAGCCGCGTTTCACCGTCTCCCTCCGGACCCAGCGGCAACACGACCGTCTTGCGCTCAAGCCTGAACGTCTGCGGGTTCTCGCCCTCGACCTCCAGCCTTATGTCGATCCCCGCCGGCAGACCCGCCACCACATCGACAATTCCAGCCGGATCAAACCGCTCGAACGGCGGTTGAACGCGGTCAAGCCAGAATCCGGGCCTGAACAACGTGAACGCCACCAGTAGCAGAACCAGCGATTCCCAGACCTTGGACCGGACGAGGAAGAAGCCCTGTGTCGACGCCGCAAAGATCAGCATCGCAATCGTCGCGACGATGAAGGTGAAAATACCGTCCACCCAACCGACGTTGATCAGCAGAAGGTTGGTGTTGAAGATGAACAGGAACGGTAGCGCCACAGTACGCAGCGAATAGAAGAAGGCCGTGAAGCCGGTCTTCATCGGATCGCCGCCGGACACCGCCGCAGCCGCAAAGGATGCCAGGCCGACTGGTGGCGTCACATCCGCCATGATCCCGAAATAGAACACGAACATATGCACCGCGATCAGCGGCACGATCAGGCCGCTCTGCGCCCCCAGCTCGACCACAACGGGCGCCATCAGCGATGAGACCACGATGTAGTTCGCCGTCGTCGGCAGGCCCATGCCAAGGATGAGGCTGATGATAGCCGTGAAGATCAGGACGAGGATCAGTACGCCGCCCGAGATGAACTCGACGAACTCCGCCATGACCTGTCCGATGCCCGTCAACGACACCGTGCCGACAATGATACCGGCGGTCGCCGTGGCGACACCGATCCCGATCATGTTCCGGGCCCCCGAGATCAGACCGTCGATCAGGTCGTCCCAGCCACTCTTGAACGCTTTTCCAAAGTCGCCCGTACCGCGGAACGCGGCCTTAAGTGGCTTCTGCGTCAGGATGATGAAGATCATCAGCGCCGTCGCCCAAAAGGCCGACAGTCCCGGCGATTTGCGCTCGACGATCAGGAACCAGATCAGCACGACGATCGGCAGAATGAAATGAAAGCCCGTCTTCGCGGTCGGACCCAACTCGGGCAACTTGACCACCGGCGCATTCGGATCGTCCATCTCCAGCTCCGGCAGCCGCGAGGCGTACCAGATGAGCCCGGCATAGGCCGCGAACACCAAGATACCGATGACAACCGCCGACGCCGAGCCGGCGAACAGCTTAACCCAGCCGATTCCGTAGAACACGATCGCCGCCAGAACGGCGACCAGGACAAACCCGATAATGAAGCCCGTTACCTTCTGCAGCAACGACCGCATAGGCCCGGATTTCGGGAGCCCCTTCATGCTGAGTTTCAACGCTTCTAAGTGAACGATGTAGATCAGCGCGATGTACGATATGACAGCCGGCAAGAACGCGTGCTTGATAACCTCGAAATAAGATATGCCGACAAATTCGACCATCAGGAACGCGGCCGCGCCCATCACCGGCGGCATGATCTGACCATTGACGGACGACGCCACTTCGACGGAACCAGCCTTCTCCGCGGTAAATCCGACGCGCTTCATTAGCGGTATGGTGAAGGTTCCGGTCGTCACGACGTTAGCTATCGAAGACCCAGAAATCAGTCCGGTCATCGCCGACGACAGTACTGCCGCTTTCGCCGGTCCACCGCGCAAATGCCCCAGTGCGGCGAACGCCACCTGGATGAAGTAATTGCCGGCTCCGGCCTTATCGAGCAGGGCACCGAACAGCACGAACAGGAACACGAAACTCGCCGAAACACCGATCGCAACACCGAACACGCCTTCCGTCGTCAACCACATCTGCGACATGGCACGTGAGAAAGACGCACCCTTCCATTGGATGACTTCCGGCACCCAAGCCGCGTTCCCGAAGAACACGTACAGCAGAAACACGATCGCCACGATCATCAGCGGCGGGCCGAGGGCTCGGCGGGTGGCTTCGAGCAGGACGACGACACCGATGCCGGACACGATCAAATCGAAGGACGTTGGCAGACCCGGCCGCTGCGCCAGACCATCGGCAAACAGCCATAGATAAGCGCCGCAAAACGCCGCCACCAACGCCAACACCCAGTCTTGTAAGGGAACGCGGTCGCGCGGCGAACGCTTGAGGGCGGGGTACGCCGTGAACGTCAGAAAGATCGCGAACGCCAGATGTATGGCCTTTTGCTCATCCAGATTGAGAACCGGAATGATTCTGGCGACCATGAACGGCAAGGGAGAAGCGATCCACAGCTGATAAAGCGACCAGGCGAGGGCCACACCCGCGAGAATCTTTCCAACGCTCCCTGCCGGGTTTCGTGCACCGGTATCCGTTGATGCAACAAGGTCTTGCAGTTCCTCGTCGCTCATTTGTGTGTTCGAATCGGCCATTGTGCCCCCCAGCGTCTCCTAGCCCTTACCCCAGCGTGAGGGGGAGGCCGCGAGGCCTCCCCACCAGTAGCTGCCTAAAGCAGACCCGCTTCGCGGTAGTACCGCTCGGCGCCCGGATGCAGCGGCGCGGACAAGCCGTCGCGAACCATCTCCTCCGGGTTCAGGTTTGCGAATGCCGGATGCAGGCCCTTGAAGTCGTCGAGATTCTCGAAGACGGCCTTGACGATCGTGTAGATCACGTCCTCCGGAACGCCGGCGGAGCTGACGAACGTAGCACCAACGCCAAATGTATTCACGTCACCGTCGTTGCCACGATACATCCCACCGGGGATCGTCGCTGTGCGGTAGAACGAGTTCTCCTCGACCAGTTGGTCGATCGCGGATCCGGTCACGTTCACCAACACGGAGTCGCATGCGGTGGTCGCTTCCTGGATCGAGCCTGACGGGTGGCCAACCGTGAAGACCATCGCGTCGATCTTGTTGTCGCACAACGCCTGCGACTGCTCCGCGGATTTAAGCTCGGATGCAAGCGCGAAGTCATTTGTCGTCCAGCCGAGGGCTTCCATGACGACTTCCATCGTGCCGCGCTGGCCGGAGCCGGCATTGCCGATGTTGACGCGCTTGCCCTGCAGATCATCAAAGTTCGTGATTCCCGCGTCAGCCCGGGCCACAACGGTGAACGGCTCCGGGTGGACGGAGAAGACGGCGCGCAGGTCTTCGAACGCCCCCTGCTCCTCGAACCGGGAAGTGCCATTGAAGGCATGGAACTGCCAATCCGACTGCGCCACGCCGAACTCGAGCTCACCTTGGCGAATGGCATTGATATTGAAGACCGATCCGCCGGTCGATTCCACCGAACAGCGGATGCCATGCTCCTTGCGGTCCCGATTGACCAGACGGCAAATCGCGCCACCGGTCGGATAGTACACGCCCGTCACACCGCCGGTTCCGATGCTGACGAACTGTTGCTCCTGAGCGGATGCCCCGCCGGCACCCAGCCCAGCCGCAACCACAGTAGCAAAGGCGGCAACTGCAATCTTATTCATGAGTACTCTTCTCCCTTCTTAGGTTTACCCGAAAAAAGTCGGGGGATGTGCCCGAACAAGATCGGGCTTGGTGCCAGGCACCGTTAGTGGGTTCATCGGCCAGCACACTCGCCGACGGCCCCAATTCGTTGATAACGCTCTCACGCCACCTATGCCCCGAACGCCCGGCGGGCGCCTGCCACGTCGGCCAACGGCCGCCCCAGAACCCGCGCCCCGGCGGCGACCGCCGCAACCAGCGCGGCATTGTCCGGTGCAATTGAACCATCGGCCAAATGTAAGTTGTTCTCGAATCCGACCCGCGCATGCCCGCCAAGGGCCAAGCCGGTAACGGCACAGGCCGCCTCGCCCGACCCGAACGCGCACAGACTCCAGGAGCGAACCTCGATGCCGACCTCCCGCAGCGCATTCAAGAAGTCCAGCAGATCGAGGGGCCGCGAGGCATGCTCATTCGCGTACTTACCAAGAACGAAAAGAACGTTGCGCGCCCATTCAGGGATGATGCCACGCACACACAGGTCCGCAAACCGGCGAATGTCGTCGGTCGAATAGAGGATGTACTGCGGGACGATACCCTGCCGCGCGAGCCATTCCAGAAACGCCGCGACCGTCTCCTCTTCGGCCTCGGCCGGCAGAATCTCGCGAATTGCGAGGGACACCGCCTCCGGTTCCAGCGCACGCACGGCTTCCATTTGGGCTGCGGGCTGATAGCGGCCAACCGCCTCCGTTGTCATTTGTATTATCAAATCCTGACCAACTGCCTGCCGCACCGCCTCGATGGCTGAACGATAAGCCCCAACATCCAGCGTGTGTCCACCCTCGGCGTCACGCACGTGGAGATGCAGCATCGTAGCCCCGGCATCGCGGCAGTCGGCAGCCGTCTGCGCGATCTCCCGCGGCATCACCGGCAGTGCGGCGTGGTCACGCTTGCTCCGGCGTGCGCCATTAGGTGCCACGGCAATGACCGCCGGTGCCGCCAGATCCGCCATGTCGGCCGTCACGCCAGTACCTCCGCGAGCACCCCTTCCACGGCGTCGCCCAGCAACGCGACCAGACCATCGATCTCGTCCGGCGAGATGATGTATGGCGGCGCCAACAGCACATGGTCGCCACGCACGCCATCGGCGGTGCCACCATTCGGGTAGCAGATCAGCCCGGCGGCCATCGCCTGCGCCTTCAGCCGCTTGTGCAGTTGCAAATCGGCCGGAAACGGTTCCTTGGTCGACCGGTCGGCAACAAACTCCAGCGCCCGGAACAGCCCACGGCCTCTGATATCGCCGACATGGGCATTGTTGCCGAACCGTTCGTGCAAACGTTCGTCGAGATAGGCCCCCATCCGCCCCACGTTCTCCATCATGCCGGGCGCTTGCAGGCGCTGCTGCACGGCCAGGCCCGCCGCACAGGCCATCGGATGCCCCATGAATGTGTGTCCATGCTGAAACGCGCCCGAGCCGCTCTGAAAGGCGTCATGAATCGCCTCGGAGACAACAACGGCACCGATCGGCTGGTAGCCGGCCGCCAACCCTTTGGCGATCGTGACCATGTCGGGGACGATGTCCTCCTGCTCGAAGGCGAACAGCGTACCCGTTCGGCCCATACCGCACATGACTTCATCCAGGATGAGCAGAACGCCGTAGCGTTCGCAAATCTCGCGGACCCGCCTGAAATAGCCAGGAATCGGCGCCACGGCCCCGATGGTCGCCCCGACGACCGTTTCCGCCACAAACCCGATGACCTTCTCCGGCCCTAGCGCCTCCAGCGTCGTCTCGAGCTCATCGGCCAGGCGTTCCGCCATTTGGGCGTCGGTTTCGCCGTCCTTGCGGTAGCGGTAGGCGTAACACGGCGACACATGCCGCACGTTGTCGGCGAGGATTGCCTCGAACGGTTGTCGCCGCGCGACGTTACCGCCGACGCCCAACGCACCGAGCGTGTTGCCGTGATAGCTCTGCCGACGGGATATGAAGTACTGGCGCTCGGGCTCGTCGCGTTCGACGAAAAACTGCCGCGCCATTTTGAGCGCGGTCTCCGTCGCCTCTGAGCCGCCCGAGTTGAAGTAGACGCGGTTGAGGTCGCCCGGCGCCGCCGTGGCAATCTTGTCCGCCAAAGCCTCCGCCGGCGCGCTCGTAAAGAACGCAGTGTGTGCGTAGGTGATCTGTTCCAGCTGGTCACGCATCGCGGCGATGACATCGGCGTCGCTATGCCCCAGGCACGACACCGCCGCACCGCCGGAAGCATCGAGATAGCGCCGGCCTTCGCCGTCGATGAGGTAGACACCGCTCCCCTCGACAGCCACGGGCAGTGTCGCGCCAGCACTTCTGTGAAACACATGCGTGTCGGCTGGCCCTCTATTCATCCGTCACCGCGGACGGTGCCGTTCAAGTCCTGTTCGGGCCAGTAGGCCTCCATCCGGCTCAGCTGCTGCTCGCTCTCCGCGACAGCCGCGAGCGCGCGCTGGCCACCCTGCGCCAGGAGCAGAGCGACCAGAACCTGGGCCACGGCCATGGCCGGCACCACGGAGTTGAACAGCGCCGGGCTTTCGCTGGCGACCCGCAGCACGTGTGTCGACATGCGCGCCAAGGGCGAGACCGAACTGTCAGTCACCGCGACGATCGTCGCGCCGCGCACCGCGCCGTACCGTGCCGCTTGCACGGACCCGGTCGTATAAGGCCGCAAGGAGAACACCAGCATCAGATCGCGGTCGCCGATACCGCGCATGTCGTCGGTAAACGTCCCGCCGCGGCCATCCAGCAGCACCGACTTGTCGCTGAACATCCGGCATGCGTAGTGGAGATAAAAAGCAGCCGGATAGAGGCTACGTAGTCCGACGAAGTATAGCCGTCTCGCCTGCGACATCGCCTTGGCCACGGTTGCTAGCTGGCCGGGTTCTGTCCGCTCGAGCGTCGACAGAAGATTGGCTTGATCCGCCACGATCATTTCTTCGGCAAGGTAGGTCAGTTCGCTGCGGCCACGCCGGCGCTGCAGGCGTGCGGCGCGGCTCTTATATCCCTCGCTCGACTCGCGCACCTCGTTTCGAAATGCCTCGCGCAGATCCTCGTAACCCGCGCAGCCGAGACGTTGCGCCAGGCGCACCATTGTCGCCGGCTGTACACTGGCCTTTCCGGCGACATGGCGCATCGACCGAAACGCCACCTCGTCATAATTGTCCAGCATGTAGCTCGCCGCACGCTGAAGTTGTGGACTCAGATCCTTCCGCTCCAGCATGAGGCGTTCCAACAGGCCAGCGCTGGCCGAACTCGCCAATCTGGCTCCTCCCTGAGGTACCGCTTTTACAAATCAGAAACCGTCCAGCCGGAAAATGCAACGAGTGAATCATCATTCTGCAACATTTGATTCCGAAATACCTCCGCTGGGCAGCGCTTTAGCCGATTGTGCGGCGCAGGATCAGTCGGCTAGCATCCGGGCCGGCCCACCGTGGAGAATCAACCCATGGATATTCGCGAGCACATCCGCACGATTCCGGATTTCCCGAAACCCGGGATCCTTTTCTATGACATCTCTACCCTGCTCGCGCATCCGCTCGCCTGGCGCCACACGGTCGACCTGCTGGCGGCGGCCATTCGGCCACAGAAGCCGGATCTGTTGGTGGGTATCGAGAGCCGCGGCTTTCTCGTCGCGGCGCCCCTAGCCCTGGAGCTCGGCTGCGGCTTCATCATGGTCCGCAAGACTGGCAAGCTGCCGGGTGCTACCGTCTCCCACACCTATGAGTTGGAATACGGCGCCGATACGATGGAAATCCAAGCGGATGCCTTTGCCCCCGGCCAACGGCTCGTCGTGCTGGACGATCTGCTAGCGACCGGCGGCACGGCGGCCGCCGCAGTCCAGCTTCTGCGCAAATGCGGCGGCGAGGTCACGTCGGCCGCCTTCATCATCGAGCTGACCGGCCTGGGCGGCCGTCAGGAGCTCGATGTCCCTGTCAACTCCCTGATCGAATACGCGGAGTAATCAGGGGGCCACCTGCCCACCCAACTCGTCCGCCACGAAGGCATCGACGATATCCCCGACCGCCGCATCCGTCTCAAAACCAAGTGCCGCCGCCCGCGCAGCCTCCAGCGTATGCGGCCAGCTGTCGACAATACTCTGGATGCCCGCGTCGGGTTCCCACTTGACGCGGGATAAGGCCGCCTCGCCGCCGGCAATACCAAGCGCCTCGGCCATTTCGGCGATCGTCGGCCCGATTCCGCCAAGCAATATCGTGCGCTGCCCACCAAGCGCACCTTCGTCCAGCGCGAAAGCCCGCAGAAAGGCCTCGATCACCTTGCGCGGCGACAGCAGCACCATTCGCGTCTCCGGGCTCACCGGGCAGATGGCGTGTTGACCCTGCAGCGGCTCCCGAATGATCGAACTGGCGAAACCTGACGCGGCGCGATTCGGCTTGCCCGGCCGGACGACGATGGTCGGCAAGCGTAAGCCGCGACCATCGAGAAAGCCTTTGCGCGTGTAGTCATTCAACAAAAGCTCCCCGGCGGCCTTTTGCGCACCATAGGACGTTTGCGGGGTCAGCGGTGTCCGGTCTGTGATTATACTCTCGCCGCCGTAAACCGCGACCGAGCTGGCGTAGACGACACGCGGACAGCGTGCCAACGATCGGCACGCCTCGAGCACATGGCGCGTTCCATCCAGGTTCACGCGGTAGCCCAGGTCGAAATCGGCCTCCGCCTCGCCGCTGACGATCGCCGCCAGATGGAAAACGCCATCGACCGTATCGTCGATGACCCGGGCGACCTCCTCTGCTTTGGTGATGTCGGCGGCCACACTCCGCAGGCGCGTATCCTTGGGCAGGTCGGTGGCCTCGAACCTGTCGACGAGGACAACCTCATCAACATTGCCGATGCCTCGCATCGTGCCGTCTAGCAGCGCCGACCCGACACGCCGGCCTAGAAACCCGGCGCCGCCGGTTACAACCAACTTCATCCCGACACCCACGCCGTTTTGAGCTCAACGACCATCATGCCATGATGCCGCTCCTTGGCAAACGGGGGCCCAATGGACCTGCAGTTGGACAAGAAGGACACGCTGCCGGCGAACGGCACGGTCGGTACCCTGCTGGGCCGCGCCTGGCTACCCTCGGCCGCGGGGCCCGCTGTCGTGAGCGTGCGTGGCGACGACATCGTCGATGTCTCGGCCACCTGGCCAACGACAACCGCCTTACTCGACGAACCGGAACCCGCAACACGCTTACGTACTGCTGACGGCGAGAGAATTGGCAGCCTGACAGAGCTTCTCGCCAACACGACGCCACAACCCGACGATGGCCGTCCGTATTTGCTGGCACCAGTCGATCTGCAGGCGATCAAGGCATGCGGTGTTACGTTCGCCCGCAGCATGCTGGAGCGCGTTATCGAAGAACGCGCCGCCGGCGACCCGGGCAAAGCCGACGAGATCAGACAAGGCCTAATCGGCGAGGTCGGCAGCGACCTGTCGAAGATCGAACCCGGATCAGCCGCCGCCGACCGCCTCCGCACGTCGCTACAGGAACGCGGGCTCTGGTCGCAGTACATCGAAGTCGGGATCGGCCCCTACGCCGAGGTCTTCAGCAAATCGCAGCCCATGTCCGCCGTCGGTACCGGCGCCAATGTCGGTCTTCATCCCGAATCCGGCTGGAACAATCCGGAGCCGGAGGTCGCCTTGGTCGTTAACGGCGACGGCCGGTCGGTTGGCGCAACCCTCGGCAACGATGTCAACTTGCGCGACTTTGAGGGTCGCAGCGCGCTGCTCCTCGGCAAGGCGAAGGACAACAACGGCTCCTGTGCCCTTGGCCCGTTCGTCCGCCTATTCGATAACACCTTCACGATGGACGATGTGCGCAGCGCCGACGTCAGCCTGCATATCGACGGCCAGGACGGGTTCACGCTGGACGCGGTCAGTTCAATGCAGCAGATCAGCCGCGATCCGCAGAACCTCGTCGATCAGACTGTCGGCCGTCACCATCAGTATCCCGACGGCCTGGTCTTGTTCCTTGGCACGATGTTCGCGCCGACCGAAGATCGCGGCAAGCCCGGCCTCGGCTTCACCCACCATGTCGGCGACATCGTCTCCATCGCAACGCCCACCCTTGGCACCTTGGTCAACCGGGTCGACCTGTCGACGGCGATCGCCCCGTGGACGTTCGGCACCGGCACACTCATGCGCAACCTCGCAGCACGCGGGCTACTCTAGAAACGGCACCAAGCGGTCAAGGGCCTGCGTCAGCAACGTTTCGCTGGCGGCGAAACACAGGCGCAACCAGCCCTCACCTTCGGGACCAAACGCCGCCCCCGGCGCCACGCCGACCCGTGTTTCCCGCACGATGTCAGTCGCCAACGCGAAACTGTCGTTAACGCCGTCGACCAGGAAGAACGCGTAGAAGGCCCCCGGCGGACTGGTCAGCCGAACCCTATCGAGCCCGCTCAGCTGACCGACCACCAGATCGCGGCGGCGCCGGTACCTGTCGACCAGCGCCTTCACGTAGGGCTCGCCATCGCGGACCGCCACCGTGCCCGCATGCTGCACAAACGTCGTCGGCGCCGCGATGTTGTATTCGTTGAGCATCGCCAGCGGCTCGCCAAGGTCCGGCGGATGCGTCAGCCAACCGAGGCGCCAGCCGGTCATTGACCACGATTTCGAGAAACTGTTGACGACAATCACCCGGTCGTCCGGCGCGGCAATGTCCAAGAACGACGGGGCGCGCGCCGCGCCGTAGACCAGCCGCTCGTAGACTTCGTCGGCAATGATCCAGGTGCCGGTGCGGCGACAAGCGGCAAGCAGTGCCGCCTGCTCGTCTGCCGCCATCACCCAGCCGGACGGATTACCGGGCGAGTTGACGAAGACCGCGCGCGCTCCGTCCTGCACCGCATCGAGCAGTTGATCCAGGTCGGGCCGCCAGCCATTGTCCCCATGCACCAGCGGTACGCGGACCGTCCGCCCGCCCATGACATGCGCGGTCTCGACACAGTTCGGCCACACCGGGACGACGACCGCCACGGCATCACCCGGATCGACCAGCGCTTGCACGGCCAGCATGATGGCGTTCATGCCCGATGCGGTGACCGTTATCTGGTCGTCGCCGATGGGTCGCCCGTGCAGCGCCGAAACGTAGTCGGAGAGCGCAGTCCGCAGTTCGGGAATGCCGCGGTTCGGCGCGTACAGTGTCTTGTCGGCCTCGAGCGCCTCCGCCGCCGCCCGCTTGATGAAATCGGGCGTTGGATCGTCGCCCTCCCCGAACCACAAGGGGATGATGCCGTCGACCCCGATGCCTTCGTTGGCGATCCGCCGTATCAGCGAATCCCGCAGGTCGGCGATCGCCGGACGAATGCCGGCGAGGGGCGTGCGGCCGCCAGTCACGGCGACGCGTGACTCAGCACCGCCTCAATGGCTCTCGCGCGGGACAGGTGCGCCACTCTTGCCGACCAGAAAGTCGAGGTCGGCGCCTTTGTTGGCTTGCTCCACATGGTCGTAGTAGAGCTGATAGTAGCCCCTCGTAATTGGCGGCTGCGGCGCCGTCCAGCCCTCGCGACGGGTCGCCAGCTCTTCGTCGCTCACCTCGAGGTTCAGCCGCCGGCCGGCCACGTCCAGCTCGATCGTATCGCCGTTGCGGACGAGAGCCAGCGTGCCGCCCGCCGCCGCTTCCGGCGAGGTGTGCAAGACCACGGTGCCGTATGCCGTTCCGGACATCCGCGCGTCCGAGATCCGCACCATGTCGGTCACACCTTTCTGCAAGATCTTCGGCGGCAACGCCATGTTGCCGACCTCCGGGAAACCCGGGTAGCCGCGCGGTCCGCAGTTCTTCAGCACGAGAATGTCGTCCGGATTCACATCGAGGTCGGGGTCGTCGATGCGCGCCTTGTAGTCGTCGATGTCCTCGAACACGACCGCACGGCCACGGTGCTGCATCAATTCCGGCGTCGCCGCCGACGGCTTCAGGATCGCACCGTCTGGCGCCAGATTGCCGCGCAGCACCGCAATGCCGCCCTCTGCTTTGAACGGCTTGTCGGCCGTAAAGATCACCTCGCGGTCGAAGCATTCGGCGCCCTCGATATTCTCGGCCACGGTCTTGCCGGACACGGTCAGTGCATCGCGGTTCAGCATGTCGCCGAGTTCCTGCATGACCACCGGCAAACCGCCGGCATAGTAGAAGTCCTCCATGAGATACTTGCCCGACGGCATCAGATTGACGAGGCACGGCACCTCTTTGCCGAGGTCATCCCAATCCTCCAAGGAGACATCGACCCCCATCCGCCCGGCAATCGCCAGTAGGTGGACCACGGCATTGGTCGAGCCGCCGATTGCGCCGTTGACCCGGATCGCGTTCTCGAACGCCGCCCGGGTCAGCACCTTCGACATGCTCAGGTCTTCCTTCACCATCTCGACAACGCGCCGCCCGGCCATGTGGGCCAACACGTAGCGCCGGCTATCCGCCGCCGGAATGGCGGCATTCGTCGGCAAGCCGAGACCGAGGGACTCGACCATTGACGCCATGGTCGATGCCGTTCCCATCGTCATGCAGTGGCCGACCGACCGCGACATGCAGGCTTCGGCATCCATGAAGGCCGCCAGGCTCATCTTCCCGCCCCGCACATCTTCGGAAAAGCTCCAGACGTTGGTGCCCGAACCGATATCCTCGCCGCGGTACTTGCCGTTGAGCATCGGACCGCCCGACACCACGATCGTCGGCAGGTCGCAGCTCGCAGCCCCCATGATCAGCGACGGTGTCGTCTTGTCGCAGCCCGTCAACAACACCACCCCGTCGATCGGATTGGCCCGGATCGACTCTTCGACATCCATCGACGCCAGATTGCGGAACAGCATCGTCGTCGGCCGCATCAGCGTTTCGCCGAGGCTCATCACCGGGAACTCAAGCGGAAAGCCGCCCATCTCGTAGACGCCACGCTTCACATGCTCGGCAACCTTGCGGAAATGACCGTTGCAAGGAGTCAGTTCGGACCAGGTGTTGCAGATCCCGATAACGGGACGGCCGTCGAACAGGTGCGAGGGCAGGCCCTGGTTACGCATCCAACTCCGGTGCACGAAGCCGTCCCGATCCGCCGGCCCGAACCAGTGCGTGCTGCGTAGGTCCTTGTTGTCCTTGCCCATCCAGATGCCTCCCACGGGTTTCTTTTGTTCGTCCGGCCAACGCCAATAAATCATAATACAATTAGCAGCGACAGGCCCGGAAGCGTACAACCTTTTGGCGCCGCCGAACCGCGATACCAGCCCCCTTGACACGCCCCCGGCAGCCGCACATCGTTGCCGCCTGTGATGCTGGGGTGCCGCCGCGACCGCGGAGGCTGAGAAGAGACCCATGGAACCTGACCCGGTTCGAACCGGCGGAGGGAGTCGTCACGCCAGGGCAAATACCGGGACCGGGCGGCGCCTCCACCCTTCGACGGGCAGATGGAGGAAATGCGATGCGTTGGATGCCGATCGTCGTGGTCGCCCTGTTGACGTCGACACTGAGCGGCCAAGCACACGGACAGGAACCGACGCTGCCGATACTCGTGCCCCTGACCGGCTTTCTGTCGTTGGAGGGCACAAGTCAGCGCAACGGCGCCGAGCTGGCGCTGACGGACGCCGCGGACAGCAGCATCGCCTATGACATCAGCGACACCGGCACATCACCGGAAGTCGCCGTCAACGCGTTCCTCCGCGCCATGGAGGAAAAAGACGTGCGCGCCGTCGTCGCGCCGATGCTCGGCACCCAGATGCTGGCACTCCTGCCCCTCGCCGAAGAGTTCGCGGTGCCACTGCTGACCGTCTCGGGCACGGCCGCCATCACGGAGCAAGACAACCCGTACATCTTCCGCTTCTTCCCAGGCGACGCCGTCGTCAAGCAGGCCCACGCCCGGTACGCCGTCGAAGAATTGGGCGCCGCCAAGCCGGCGGTCGTGTTCCAGACGACCGCGTACGGCCAGAGCGGCCGGTCACACCTGGCCGACAACTTGCGCGAACTCGGCGCCCCGCCTGTCATCGAGGAGCCACTCGACGTCTCGGTCAAGGATATGCTGCCGGTGCTGACCAAGGTGCGGCAGGCTGGCGCTGACTCCCTCCTGCTGCATCTGCATGCCGGCCCGACAGCACTCATCGTGCGGCAAGCGACCGCGATGGGCCTGGACATTCCGATCGTCGCCGGCTCGGCCATGCATCAACCGGCGACGGCCGCGTTACTGGAGCCGGCCGAGCTCGCCGGTGTCTGCGCCGAAACCGGTTCGTCCCCCATTTCCGGCGGAGATCCGGCGATCGAGGCCTTTACCCAGCGTTACATCGACAAATTCGGTGTGCAGCCCGACGCCTTTGCGCTCCACCAATACGACGCCGTCCGCATGTTCCTCGATGCAGTCGACAAAGGCGCCGCCGATGCCGAAGCCGTCCGCGCAACGCTGTCCGCGCAAAGCTACGACGGACTGGCGATGACATATCGGTCCGACGGTACCGGCAACATGGCCCACGATGCCGTCATTATTTGTTATGACGGAGAAAGCCGAACGCCGGTGGTCGTTCAGCGCTACGAGAACCTGAGCGGTCTACAGTAGACGGATGCTGCTCGCGCAGCTCACGCTGAACGCGGTCGCCCTTGGCGCCGCGTACACATTGATCGCCCTCGGTTTCGTTCTCGTTCTCAACGCCACCGGTGCCGTCAACTTCGCGCAAGGTGACACGGTTATGGCCGGCGGCTTCATTGCCATCGCCGCCGCTTCCGTCTTCCCGGAAATCTTTTCGAGCTTCGGCATCTTCGCGTTGCCGCTGGTCGTCACCGGCGCCGGCCTTCTCGGCCTTGTCATCTCCCTCGCCGCCTACATGCCGTTGCGGCGTCAGCCGCCGGTCACTG
>CAJICA010000077.1_pt1 | contig 22435 bp, 20 predicted proteins | sample 9199501 | NCBI WGS metagenome assembly CAJICA01 (sample SAMEA7708319, study PRJEB35096) | sediment metagenome | biome: marine neritic benthic zone biome [ENVO:01000025]; feature: sediment [ENVO:00002007]; material: shallow marine sediment [ENVO:03000034] sea grass bed [ENVO_01000059] ... | reverse complement strand
TCGCGCAGCCGCATGCGGTTGTACTGACCGGTCAACTCGTCATGCGTGGAGAGGAAATTCAGCCGCGCCTCGCTCTCCTTCCACTCGTCGACATTGGAGATGACCCCCGTGAGACCGCGCAGCGACCCATCCGATGCCAAATGCACGATCGAACGTTCCCGAACCCACCGGAAATGCCCGTTGTCGCCGCGAATCCGATACTGACAATCGATCGACTGCCGATTGCGGACGGCGCCGGACAGCTGAATCATGCGCCGCGGCAAATCCTCGGGATGGAGGCGCGCCAGGTAGCGTTCACCGTTGTCGCGCAGATTGAGGTCGCCCAGGCCGATCACCTGTTCGGGCTCGCCCGTCCAGGCGATCTTGTTGTCGACAAAGTCCCAATCGAAGAATAGGTCACCCGATTCGATGAGAACCCGGACCAGATTGGGAACCGGCGCAGACCGCCGTTCTGACAGAACCTGCGACACTGAACCTCCTACCTGAAGGCTCGGACGAGAGCCGTTGCCGTACCTACGTACGATCGAACCACCAACCTTATGGGCGGCCTCTTAAGAAACGGTAATATTCAGCCCGGATCAGCCAGTTCTGGCAAAGCATACAAAAGAAATTAACCTTAACGATCCCGGAGTTCTGCCGGTTTTACTTTATTACATCTGCAATATTGCCGATCGTTTAATAAACTTGTAACTAATCGAGCCTGGCAAGACACAAAGGTCGATGATCAACAGCATTAACGCCCACCCCGCCTTTTTGGACCGGCCGAGACCAGCGGCAAGGCATGCCGAGTTGGCAACCGCGCACAAGGTATCGCCGTCGCCGAAAGCGCCCGGTCTGCGCGCGGGGCCGCAGGACGGACCGAGCGCGGCATTCATGGCGCAGGTTTTAGCCCAGCGGGATGACACGAACGGGCGCGATGGCATCATCGATCCCAGCAGACGATACTCAACCACGGCAGAACCGGAAATCTTCGGGCCCGACGTCGACATACTGCCCCTGCATCTCCCCGTCATTGATCTTCTGGCCTAGCCCCTCTTCCCACAAAACCGCCAAGTGTTAAGGTCCCCGGCGAGCCCGGGAACCGTTGAAACTCAATGACACTTGGCAAACTCGACAGTCTTCTAGGGCGCGGTCGCGACGCCGCGCCGGCCATCTTGGCCGCCGACCGTCCGCCGCTGACCTATGCGGAACTCCGGCACCTGATCCGCAAATGCGGGAAGCAGCTCGCGGACTTGAACATCGGCCCAAGCGACCGCGTCGCCATCGTCTTGCCGAACGGGCCCGAGATGGCGACGGCGTTCGTTGCCGTCGCCAACACCGCCTGCGCCGCGCCACTTAACCCCGGATACCGGGCGGAGGAGTTTCGCTTTTTCCTGGAGGATCTGCGGGCCACCGCCCTGATCACGGCCACCGGCAGCGATTCACCGGCGGTCGCTGTCGCCAAGGATTTGGGAACGCGGATCTTAGGGCTGCACAGCGACGAGGCGGGACCGGCCGGCGGTTTCGAGTTGCGGCCGCTGGAACCGTCGGCAACGACCCCCGGTAATTCAAGCGCTGGCGATCCGGACACGGCGCTGATCCTGCACACGTCCGGCACCACATCCCGGCCCAAAATCGTCCCGCTTTCCGGCCAAAATCTATGCGCGTCCGCCGCGAACATCGCCGCAACCCTCGAGCTCGGCGCCAGCGACCGTTGCCTCAACATCATGCCCCTGTTCCATATTCACGGACTGGTCGGGGCGGTGCTCTCGACGTTTCAGGCCGGTGCCTCGATTCATTGCACGCCCGGCTTCAACGCCCTGAAGTTCTTCACTTGGCTCGAAGCCGCGAGACCGTCTTGGTACACCGCCGTTCCGACGATGCACCAGGCCATCCTGGCACGTGCCCGGCGCAACGAAGCGATCGCGCGCGAGGTCGGACTGCGCTTCATCCGCTCGTCCTCGTCGTCGCTGCCGCCGCAAGTGCTGGCCGGCCTCGAAAAGTTGTTCGGCTGCCCAGTCATCGAATCCTACGGCATGACCGAGGCCGCCCATCAGATGACCAGCAACGCGCTGCCGCCGGGACACCGCCTGCCCGGCACCGTCGGCGCCGCCGCCGGCCCGGAGGTCGCGATCATGGACCCCGACGGCAAGCTGCTGCCGTCGGAACAAGCCGGCGAGATCGTCATCCGCGGCCCTAATGTCACGGCGGGCTACGAAAACAATCCTTCAGCCAACGCGGACGCGTTCAAGAATGGCTGGTTCCGCACCGGCGATCAGGGCGTACTGGACGCGGACGGCATCCTCAGCATCACCGGGCGCCTGAAGGAGATCATCAATCGCGGCGGCGAGAAGATTAGCCCGCGGGAGATCGACGAGGTATTGCTCGACCATCCGGCCGTGACGCAAGCCGTCGCCTTCTCCGTGCCGCACAAGTCCCTCGGGGAAGACATCGCCGCCGCCGTGGTTCTTGCCGAGGAAACAATCACGACAGAGCAAGAACTGCGCGAATTCGTGGCGGCGCGGTTGGCCGCCTTCAAGGTGCCGCGGAGCATCAAGATTCTGCCGGAGCTACCAAAGGGCGCCACCGGCAAGGTGCAGCGCATCGGCCTCGCCGAGAAACTGGGCATGGGCGCCGCCTGATGACCCGCATTTGTGTGTACGGCGCCGGCGCCATCGGCGGGCTGATAGCGGCCAAGCTTCAGGCCCACGGCGAAGCGGAGGTCTCCTGCATCGCCCGTGGCCCACATCTCGAGGCGATGCGCAGCAATGGTCTGCGGCTGATCACCGACGACGGCGAGTCGCGTGCTCGTGTGCAATGCACGGACAACCCGGCGGAACTCGGCCCGCAGGATTTCGTCATTTCCGCCCTCAAAGCCCCGGCCGCCGCCCGCGCGGCCGGGCAACTCGGTCCGCTGCTCGGTCCCGACACCGCCGTGGTGACGGCGCAGAACGGCATACCCTGGTGGTATTTCCATTCCCACGGCGACCGCTTCGAGGGCACCCAGCTGAAAACCGCCGATCCCGGCGGGCAGCAGTGGCAACATATCGGCCCGGAACGGGCGATCGGTTGCGTGGTGTACCCTGCCGCCGAGATCTCCGCGCCCGGCACGATCACGCACGTCTACGGCAATCGGCTTACCTTGGGCGAACCGAGCGGGGCGAAGAGCGAACGCATCACGCGGCTGGCCGAACTGTTGGGGAATGCCGGATTCAAGGCGCCGGTCAGCACCCGCATTCGCCAGGAAGTCTGGATGAAGCTTTGGGGCAACCTCAGCTTCAATCCGGTGAGCGTCCTGACCCAGGCAACGCTCGCCGAGATCGCCGGCGACGAGGGCGTCCGAAAAGTCATCGCTGCGATGATGCAAGAGGCGCGGGCCGTCGCCGAGACTCTCGGCATCCGCTTTCATCTGACCGTCGAACGCCGCATCGATCAGGGCGGACAGGTCGGCGATCACAAGACGTCAATGTTGCAGGACATCGAGCTTGGCCGGCCGATCGAGATCGGTGTCATGGTCGATGCGGTGCGCGAGATCGCCGCTCTGGTCGGGATGGCGACCCCGACCATTGATCTTGTCGGCGCGCTGACCCGGCTCCGCGCCCAGACCGCCGGCGTTCTCTAGAGGCCCCGGACCGCAGCGACGGCCCGTTGCCAGCCGCGGAGCGCTTCGTCGCGCTGGTCCACGGCCATTTGTGGCTTGAACGTCGCCTCGCACTGCCAATTGCGCGCGATCTCGTCGGTCGAGCCATAGATACCGGTCTGCAGGCCGGCTAGGTAAGCTGCCCCCAGAGCCGTCGTTTCCGTCACCACGGGACGGTCGACCTGGACGTCGAGGATATCGGCCAGATACTGCATCAGCCAATCGTTCACGACCATGCCGCCGTCAACCCGTAGGCTCACGTCGCCGTCGCCTTGGCCCATATCGGCCACCATTGCATCCGCCAAGTCCCGCGTCTGGTAACAGATCGCTTCCAGGACGGCCCGCGCCAGCTCGGCCGGTCCGGCATCGAGGGTCAGGCCGAACACCGCACCGCGGGCGTGCGGGTCCCAGTATGGTGCCCCCAAGCCGGTGAAGGCCGGCACGACGTAGACGCCCGCATTGCTTTCGAGGCCGCGTGCCAGCGTCTCGGTGTCGGGTGCGGCCTGGATAACCTTGAGCGAATCGCGCAGCCACTTCACCGCTGCGCCAGCCACGAAAATACTGCCCTCCAGCGCATAGATCGGCTGCCCGTCAAGCTGGTACGCAATCGTCGTCAGCATCCGGTTCTGCGAGCGGACCGCCTGGGTGCCGGTGTTGAGCACGGCAAAGCAGCCCGTCCCGTACGTGCTCTTGACCATGCCGGGCGCGAAACATGCTTGTCCGACCGTCGCCGCGTGCTGATCGCCCGCCATGCCCGCAATCGGCAGCGCCACCCCGAGGATGTCGGCGTCGGCCACGCCAAAGTCCGCCGCGTTGTCTTTCACCTCCGGCAGCAGGCGCCGCGGGATATCCAGCAGCGCCAGTAGGTCGTCGTCCCAGTCGCCCTTGTGGATGTCGTAGAGCAAAGTCCGCGACGCGTTCGTCGCATCCGTCGCGTGCACCCGGCCGCCCGTCAGACGCCACAGCAGGAATGAATCGACGGTCCCGAACGCCAATTCTCCGGCCCGCGCTCGCTCACGCGCACCCGGTGTATTGTCGAGCAGCCAGGCGACCTTGGTTCCGGAAAAATACGGATCGACGACCAGGCCAGTTCGACCCGTGATCAACTCCTCGTGGCCGGCCTCCTTCAGCGCGGCACATTTGTCGGCGGTCCGCCGGTCCTGCCAAACGATTGCATTGTGGATCGGCTTGCCCGTCGCCCGGTCCCAGATGATCGTCGTTTCCCGCTGGTTCGTGATGCCGATGGCGCGCACGGCGCTGGCGTCAACTTGGGCGAGCGCTTGACGGCAAACGTCCACCGTCGCGGTCCAGATCTCCTCGGGATCGTGCTCGACCAATCCGGGCCGCGGATAGATCTGCGAAAACTCCCGCCCGACGGTCGAAACCGGCGCCCCCGATTGATCGAAGATGATCGCCCGTGTGCTCGTCGTGCCTTGGTCGATCGCCAGTATCAGCGCCACTTTCGCCCCCAAGAACCAGGTTGGTGTTGCCGCGCATCTTGCCGCCCATTGGACCTGCATGCCACATTGATTCCGCTTGGCGCGTAGAGTTCGGGTGGCGAATGCTGAAGAGAGCCGTGCTGACGGCGCTGATTGCGCTGAACGCGCCGGCATTTGCGGCGGATCTGGAAGACGCCCTGGTCGCCTTCGAGGCCGGTGACTTTGCCGAAGCCGTGGCCCAGTGGCGACAGCTTGCAGAAATCGGCGAACCCGCCGCCCAGAACAACCTTGGCTTCATGTACGAAAAGGGACTTGGCGTGCGCGCCGATCCCTTCGCGGCGGCCGACTTGTACCGCCGCGCGGCGCAGCAGGGTTATGTCGACGCCCAAGTCAATCTCGGCGTGCTTTACGTGACGGGACACGGCGTGCCGCGCGACCTGGTTGAAGCGCACAAATGGTTCGACGCTGCCGCCCAGGCAGGCAACGCCAAGGCGCTGCAAGATCTGAGCAAAGTGGTCGGGCTGATGAGCCCGGACGAATTCGCGCGGGCGCGCAGCCTCGCCACACAGCCGGCCGAGACGGATGGCACGTCGCAGCCGGCCCCGGAACCAGCGATACCGGCGACCCTCGCCGCCGCAGACGACGGTCCCGTGAGTGAGCGCTTACCGATTAGTCAGGGCTGGCGCGTCCAAATCGCCTCCCTGGTGACCCGTAACATCGCCAGCGCCGAGCGCCACAGGTTACAGAGTCAGTTGGCGCTGTTGACCGGTCGGCGATTGGGAATTGAGGAAGCCGTGTTGCCCGCCGGCACCTTCCACCGGATTCAGGTGTTGGGCCTGGCCGACGAACAGGCTGCGACCGCACTGTGCCGACAGTTACGCGAACAGCGGCAGGATTGCTTCGTCGTGCCGCCGGGCTAATCGGCCGGTGCGTCGGACTCGTTCTGAATGTTGCCGAGAATACCCTGAAACTCGCTCTGCACTTGCTCGATTAGCGTCTCTAGGTTGCTGACGGCCGTCTGGCGTTGCTCGAGCTGCACGGTCAGAGATTGCAATGCCGCCGCCAAGGCGTCCCGTTCCGCCCGTGCCGCCGCCGCATCCTCGAGCGCACCTTGTCGCTGTCGGCGAGCGCCCGCCAGAGCTGTTTCGGCGGCACGCACCTGTGCGGCGAGATCCTGAACTGCTTGTTCCCGCGTGGACACCTCGCTTTCCAGCGCCCGCAGCCGTTCGGCCCCGGCGGCCTCCTCCTCGCGGATCGTCACCAGGGACTGGTTAAGCGCCGCCAGCTCTGTTTCGATGGCGGACCTCGTCGTCAGTGCCGTCGCAAGTTCCTCTTCCAGCGCGGAGAACCGGCTGTTGAGGTCGGCCAGCGCCGACTCTTGACTGGCAAGCTCCGCCCGGCCGGTCGCCAGCCGTTCATCGACTGCCCCGGTCTCCGCTTGCAGCAACGCGATCGTCTGGCGCAGACCGTCGCGCCGGCGGGTCAGCGCCTCGTCCTCCGCCTTGAGATCATCCAAGCGCTGCGCCAACGCCGTTTCCGCCTCGGTCTTCATCGCCAGCTCGGCGGCCAGTGCCTCGAGGCGCGCCTCTTCTTGCTGCCGCCGTGCCTCGGCGCGGGCCAACGCAGCCGATGCCGCATCGACCGCCAGTTGTTCAGCCACCAGGGAACTCGCAAGGCCGTCGAGTCTGGCCACGGCAGCAGCAACCGATTCCTCGCGTGTCGCCAGCTGCGTCTCGATATTGCCCAATTCCTGGCGCGCGGCATCGCGCTGTTCCGCCGCCGACAGCAGTTCGGCCTGCCTTGTTTCTTCGGCCTCTCCGAGCTCCGCCAAGCGCGACTGCACGGCCTCGACGTCCTTTTCGAGCGCCGCTAGGGACGCCTCGTCCGCCTCGATCTTCTCAGCCAGCGTCAAGGCGCGCCGCTGCGCTGCCAGCGCCTGCGCATTCTCGATATCTGCCTGTTCTAAGGCGGCATCGCGCCGGGCCAGTGCTCTGTCAAGGCTGACCCTCGCGGACTCGAGACGATCCTCGAATTCGTCCAACTCGGCTTCGGTCAGCTTGATAGCCGCGTCCACCGCGGTCTGGCGTTGGACGGCACCCGCCTCGCTCTCCTTTGCGGCTTGAGCTGCGGCGGTCGCGGCGTCGCGGCGCTCGACCGCGGCCTGTAGCGCCTTCTCCACATCGCCCAACTGCGCCTCCAGAGCCACTAAGCTCTCTTGATCCGCCTGAACTTCATCGGCCAACCGGGCGCTTTCCTCGCGGGCAGAGGCGGCACGCGCGGCCTCGGCCTCCGCAGCGTCGAGGGCGACGTCACGCCGCTTCAGCGCGCCATCCAGGCTTGCCTGCACGGCATCGAAGCGCAAGGAGAGATTGAGAAGGGCCAGGGACGTCTGCGCCCGTTCCTTCCGCGCCTGTTCGGCCTCGCTCTCGGCATCGGTCCGCCGCTGTTCGGCCGCGCCCAATTCGGCCCGGGCCGCCGCGACTTCGGCCCGCAGCGTCGCGAGCGACGCCTGCAGCTGCTCGCCTTCTTCGAACGCGGCAATCCTCTCTTCAAGTGCGGCATTGGCGGCACGGAGCCGCTCGACTTCAGCCTGCAGGTCGGCGGACTGCGCGGTTTGCGCCGACGCACGGCCGTAGAAATGCGCCGATCCGGCAACCCCCAGCACGGTCAGAACGGCGAGCGCGGTGACGGCAACCCGTGTCCGGCGCGGCAGTATCGAAGTGATCACCACAGTCATCTATTCGCGCCCCATCGCCGCTCAGCCGCCGCCAATCCGGATCGACAACGCCTGCACATCGCCCTGATCCGCTCTTGCGAACGCGTCTGCCAGGTCCTTCGCCGCGCGGATCTGATCATCCGACATCAGCTCCTCCAGGAACCCGCGCGCCTCGCGCGCGCCCGCCACCCCATCCCTGGCGGCCAGCTCGATCCACCGGTAGGCCTCGACGTAATTCCGTTGCACGCCGTCACCGACGCTGTACCGCGCGCCCAGTTCCAGTTGCGCCTGCGACTCACCAGCTTGGGCCGCCGCCGACAGCCACTGCACGGCCAAGTCGGCATTCTTCTCGACACCGTCGCCCAGCGCGTAACGCCGGGCCAAATCGAGCTGGGACCGTGGGTCGCCGTTCCTGGCCGCGCGTTCCAACCAACGCAGGCCAGCCTCTTCGTCGGTCGGGGCCTCGTCGCCGACCAGGAGGATCTGTGCCAAGCGCCGTTGTGCCGGCACCGCCCCCTGCTCCGCCGCACGTTCGTACCATCGCCGTGCCTCCGTCGCGTTCGACAGAACCTGATCGCCACGGTCATAGATCTGCCCGAGGTGCAGTTGGGCCTCGCGATGTCCCCGCGATGCCGCCCGCCGGTACCATTGCAACGCGGTCGAGATATCACGCGTTACGCCTTTCCCATGCCAGTACAGAACGGCCAGGTTACGTTGCGCCGCCGGATCGCCGCGCTCCGCCATCGGCTGCCAAACCGCCAAGGCATCGGCAAAATCGCCCCGCATGTAGGCCGAAATGCCCGCGTCCGCGGCGTATGCCGGTGTGGCGAGAAGCAGGGACAAGGCCATCAAGCTCAACGCCCGGTTCATGCTGCCGATGATGCGGCGGCCCACGGCCGGGAGCAATGATGCAGAAACCGGCAATTATGTGACCGACCGGACAGATTACCTCAACGGGATAGGTCCTCCCCTCCTCGAGGCGTATCGCGTCCGCCCAAACCCTTGGCCTGCGCCGACCTAGTGCAATTGTGATAGAACAATTGCCGTGAGATGACGGACCTGCAAAACTCACGAATTGGGTATGGGAGAACAGCTTCATGAAAAGAATTGTTGGAACGATCGCCGCGGCCGGCTCGGCAGCACTGCTGACCACCGCTGCATCGGCCGCAACCCTTGACGATGTCCGGGCCAAGGGCTTCGTGCAATGCGGCATCAATACCGGCCTGGCGGGGTTCGCGTTTACCGACGACGCCGGCGAATGGGACGGCTTTGACGTCGCCTTCTGCCGCGCCGTTGCGTCGGCCATCTTCGGCGACGCCAATGCGGTGAAATTCACGCCTCTAACCGGCAAGACGCGTTTCGAAGCGCTGAAATCCGGTGAGGTCGACGTGTTGTCTCGCAACACGACCTGGACACTGTCACGCGATGCCGATCTCGGCCTGACGTTCGTTGGTGTGAACTACTACGACGGTCAGGGCTTCATCGGCCGCAAGGCACTCGGCGTCGCCAATGCGACCGAACTCGACGGCGCGTCGGTGTGCATCCAAACCGGCACGACAACTGAGCTGAACCTGGCTGATTTCTTCCGGGCCAACAACATGTCCTACGAGCCGGTGCCCATCGAGACCAACGAAGAAGCACGAACCAGCTATATCGCCGAACGCTGCGACGTCTATACGACGGACGCCTCGGGGCTGGCAGCCTCGCGTTCGACGTTTGAAACCCCGGACGACCACATGGTCTACCCGGAGATTATCTCGAAGGAACCACTCGGGCCGCTGGTTCGCCAGGGCGATGACGAGTGGGCGGACCTGATCCGCTGGACCCTCAACGTGCTGATTAATGCCGAGGAATACGGCGTCAGTTCGGCCAACGTCGAGGACCTCGCCAGCGGTACCGACAACCCGGAGATCAACCGGATGCTCGGTTCCGAGGGCAATATGCATGAGATGCTCGGCGTCGATCAGACCTGGGCTGTCAGTATCATTAGTAACGTCGGCAACTACGGTGAAATCTTCGACCGGTATCTCGGTCCGGACACGCCGATCGCGTTGGAGCGTGGACTGAACGCGCTGTGGACCGACGGCGGTCTCCTGTACGCACCGCCGATCCGCTGATTGCGCAACAATGTGAGGGCACGGGTGTTCATTCCCGTGCCCTCGCTTCTTTTCCCAAGAAAAATCCGCTGTTAGGATCGTCTGCATGTCGGTAGCAGAGATCAGCGCCGGCGGCTTTCACATCAGCCGGTTGTGGACCGACCGACGCTACCGCAGCCTCCTATTCCAGCTTCTCGCGCTATTCGGGCTCATCGCCCTCATCGTCTTCATTGCCAACAACACGATCGCCAACCTGCGGGCGTTGGGCGTCAACTACGGTTTTGGCTTTCTGGGCCAACCCGCCGGCTACGACATCAATCAGCAACTCATCCCGTATGATTCGACGTCGACCCACGGCCGCGCGGCCATTGTCGGATTGTTGAACACGCTGCTTGTTGCCGTTTGCGGGATTATTCTGGCAACGATCCTCGGCTTCATCTTCGGGGTCGCCCGGCTATCGAACAACTGGCTGATCGCCAGGATTGTCACGGTTTACATCGAGGTCACCCGCAACATCCCGTTGCTCCTGCAGATCCTCCTCTGGCATGCGGTCATCATCCAGCTGCCCACGGCCCGGGAAGCCATTACTTTTTCAAACACGGTGTTTCTGTCCAACCGCGGGCTAACTATACCGTCGCCCATATTCGAAGACGGCTTTAGCCTGGTGCCCATCACCCTACTGGTTGCGGTAGCGGCGGCCATCATCTTCGCCAAGTGGGCCCGGCGTGAGCAGGAGAAGACCGGCAAGATCTATCCCATCTTCACCGTGAACGCGCTGCTCATCATCGCCACGCCGATCCTTGCCTTCTTTTTTGCCGGCTCGCCGCTGAGCTGGAACATCCCGGAAATGGGCCGCTTCAACCTGCGCGGCGGTCTTGCACTACGCCCCGAATTCGTCGCCATGTGGGCGGCTTTGTCCTTCTACACGGCGGCCTTCATCGCTGAAATCGTCCGGTCCGGCATCCAGGCCGTGCACCGCGGACAGACCGAAGCCGCCTACTCATTGGGCCTGCGCCCCAACCGGACGATGCGACTCATCATTATTCCGCAGGCGCTGCGTGTCATCGTCCCGCCCCTGACGAGTCAGTATCTGAACCTGACGAAAAACTCCTCGCTGGCCATCGCCATCGGCTACATGGACGTCACCGCGACCCTCGGCGGTATCACCCTGAACCAGACAGGCCAGGCCATGGAGGCGGTTCTCCTCCTCATGTCAGTGTATCTGAGCATTAGCCTGCTCACGTCGATTTTCATGAATTGGTACAACCGCCGCATAAAGCTGGTGGAACGGTAGAAGATGGCCGACACCACCTACGATGCCGGCAAGCATCCGGACCTGCCACCGCCACTAGCAACAGTCGGTGTCATCGGATGGCTTCGCGCCAATCTCTTCTCCTCCTGGCTTAACGCGATTCTGACCGTAGTCGCACTAGTCCTTGTCGGCTATGTGGGAATTGGCCTCTATGGCTGGGCTTTCGCCGACGCGGACTTCGTCGGCGAAAGCCGCTTCGATTGCACCGGTGACGGTGCTTGCTGGGCCCTGATCGGCGCCCGGTTTAGTCAGTTCATATACGGGTTCTATCCGGTCGAACTGCGGTGGCGCGTGAATTTGAGCTTCGTTCTCATGTTCGTGGCCCTGTGGCCCCTCTTGTTCACGAACGCCCCGTTCCGCCGCTACACGCTGTGGTTCTCGGCGGCGTACCCAATCGTTGCCTACATCCTCATAATGGGCCGACTTGGCCTCGAGCCGGTGGAGACGGCCAAGTTCGGCGGCATGATGTTGACCGTCGTGATCGGCATGACCGGCATCGCCGCGTCACTCCCCCTCGGTATCCTGCTCGCTTTAGGACGCCGGTCCGACATGCTGCTCATCAGAATTCTGTCCGTCGGGTTCATCGAGTTCATTCGTGGAGTGCCACTGATCACTTTGCTGTTCGTCGCGTCCACACTGCTCAATTTCTTTCTGCCCCCAGGCACGTTCTTCGATATCCTCCTGCGCGTTCTGATCATGGTGACGCTGTTCTCGTCGGCTTATATCGCGGAAGTCGTCCGGGGCGGCCTGCAGGCGATCCCCAGGGGTCAGGAAGAAGCGGCGAGCGCCATTGGGCTGAGTTACTGGAAGAGCATGTATCTCATCATTCTGCCCCAGGCCCTCAAGATCTCGATCCCCGGCATCGTTAATTCCTTCATTGCACTGTTCAAGGACACGACGCTTGTTTCCATTATCGGTTTGCTCGATCCCATTGGCATTGGCCGGGCAGCTCTCGCCGACAGCAAGTGGCAAGGTTTGGGCGCAGAAGTATACATCTTCGTAGCCTTGCTATTCTGGATATGCACGTTCGGCATGTCGCGTTATTCCATCTACCTCGAAAAGAAACTCGAAACCGGCCACGCGGCGTAGGGAGGGCCGACCATGGCGGTCACCGAAGACACAACAGCGGTCCGGTCGACACAATCGGACGAAGTCCTCATTCAGATTAGCGCCATGCACAAATGGTTTGCGGCGTTCCACGTGCTGAAGGACATCGACCTCACCGTTTACAAGGGCGAGCGTATCGTTGTTTGCGGCCCATCCGGCTCCGGCAAGTCGACCATGATACGCTGCATTAACGCGCTTGAACCGTTCCAGCGCGGTACGCTGACGGTCGACGGCATCCAGCTCACCAACGATCTGAAACGCATCGACGAGGTGCGCCGCGAAGTCGGCATGGTCTTTCAGAGTTTCAACCTATTCCCCCATCTCACGGTGCTCGAGAACTGCTCGCTCGGCCCGATCTGGGTGCGCAAGATGCCCAAAGCCGAGGCCGAAGAGATCGCCATGAAATATCTGACCCGGGTGAAAATCCCCGAACAGGCGGAAAAGTATCCGGGCCAACTGTCTGGCGGCCAGCAGCAGCGCGTCGCCATTGCCCGCGCCCTGTGCATGAGCCCAAAGGTCATGTTGTTCGACGAACCGACCTCGGCGCTCGATCCCGAGATGATCAAGGAGGTTCTGGACGTGATGGTCGGCCTGGCGGAAGACGGCATGACCATGATCGTCGTCACCCATGAGATGGGCTTCGCCCGCAAAGTGGCCGACCGCATCATCTTCATGGACGGCGGCGAGATCATCGAGCAGAATGTGCCCGATCAATTCTTCGACCACCCCAAATCCGACCGCACGAAGCTCTTCCTGAGCCAGATCCTGAGCCACTAGATTGCGTGCAACCCAAACACCCACCCGGAGGAATAAGTGACACCTGTAAAATGGGGAATCATCAGCACGGCCGATATCGGCCTCGCCAAGGTCATCCCGGCGATGCTCAAGTCAAACCGCCTCGAGATCGCGGCGATCAGCTCCCGCGACAAGGCAAAGGCCGAGACCGCCGCGAAAAAGCTCGGCATTCCGCAAGCCTATGGTTCGTATGAGGAAATGCTCGCCGATCCGGACATCGAGGCCGTCTACAACCCGCTGCCCAATCATCTCCACGTTCCCCTGACCGAACAGGCTGCCGACGCGGGCAAGCATGTGTTGTGCGAGAAACCCATCAGCCTAAACGCGCCGGAAGCCGAGCGGCTGATCGCCGCCCGCGACCGCAACGATGTCCTGATCGAGGAAGCGTTCATGGTCCGCAGTCACCCCCAGTGGCTACGCGCCCGCGACCTCGTGCGCGAAGGGCGTATCGGCAAGCTGCGCGCCGTTCAGGCGCTCTTCAGCTACTACAATGCCGATCCCAACAACGTCCGGAACATGGCGGACATCGGCGGCGGCGGTCTGTACGACATCGGCTGCTATCCCATCACGACGTCGCGCTTCATTTTCGAGGAAGAGCCGACTCGCGTCGTCGGCTTGATGGAGCGCGACCCGAACTTCAAGACGGACCGCCTGCTCAGCACCATCATGGATTTCCCGAGCGGCCAGGCCAGCTTCCTCGTCTCGACGCAGCTCGTCACCTACCAGCGCGTGCATATTTGCGGGACGGAAGGCCGTATCGAAATCCGCATCCCGTTCAACGCGCCACCGGACGAGCCCTGCGTCATCTACATCGACGACGGCAGCAAGCTCGGCGACGCTTCGCGCCAGTCGGAAACGTTCGATGTCGTCGATCAGTATCAGATACAGGGCGACCTATTCTCCGATGCCATTCGTGGCGAGCGGTCGCAGATCGTCCCGCTGGAGAACTCGATCGCCAATATGAAGGTGATCGACGCCGTCTTCCGTTCGGCCGAAACCGGCGGCTGGACCGACGTTTAGCTAGACCGCCAGCGAAAACGCCGCGGCGGTCTGCTGGGCCTGCGCGGCGTACAGCGCCGCGGCCTGCTTGCGGGCCGCCGCATCCGGGTCGCGCGCCTCTTCGATCGGTGTCGGCTCGTCGCTCTCCGTCTCTTCTTCTTTCTGCTGGCGCAGCTCGATCTGTGCCTCGGCCTTCTTCGCGCGGGCCTCAGCCGCCACCTTGCGGTCCTGCGCCGAAGGCTCCGCCGGCGCCTGCGCAGCCCGCATCACGGTTTCCATCTTGCGGATCGTTGCCGCGGGGTTACCGGCGATCGGCGAGGTATCGATCTTGACCTCGCCCGAGACCGCATAACGCTTGCCATCCGGCCCGCGCACATACTCGTAGGTCGGTGCACTGGCGTACGGTCCGCCGGCGCGCGCATGCGCCTGCTCGTGCGCACGGACCTCCCGGTCCGTCTCGCGCAACTCTTGAACCTGCTCGCGTTCGTCGTCGGTCAGGCCGTCCGGCCCTTCGCCGCCTTGCTTCTGTCGCTGCGCCTGGGCAGCAGCCAGCGCCTCGCGCGGACTGGCGAGATGAACTGCCGACGCTGTTGAGCCGATCGCAGACACGTGTGCGGGCACACTCCGGCCAAACTAGAACGGCCTTAGGATAAGTCCGCAGGATTAAGCGGTCGTTGAAATGCCGGCAAAACTGCCGAAGGCCTTGACCAGAGATTCGTACACCGGCCGCTTGAAATCGATCGCCAGGCCGGGCAGCTCGCTCAACGAAACCCAGCGCCAGGCGCTGAATTCCGGGGAATGGTTGGCGATGTCGAAGTCCGCGTCGTCGCCCAGGTAACGAAACGCAAACCATTTTTGCGTCTGCCCGCGATAGCGACCGCGCCAAACACGGCCCCGCAGTTCCTCCGGCAAATCGTAGCGCAGCCACCCCGGCGCTTCGCCGAGCAAGACCACATGCGCCGCGCCCGTCTCTTCCCGTAATTCCCGCAGCGCCGCCGCATACGGGCTTTCGCCGCGATCGATACCGCCCTGCGGCAATTGCCAGGCCCCCGGCGCGTCGATCCGCTCGCCGACCCAAACCAGGCCGTCGCTGTTGAAAAGGACGGCACCGGCACAGGGCCGGTAGTCACCCACTAGCGGTCCACCTGTAGGTTGACCACCGCCGAGACGGGTGCCAACGCGATGCCCTTTTCGTCCAAGGTTTGAATCCACTCCCGCAGCCGCTCCAGGGACACCGGGTAGGGTTGCGCCACGGCCACCGCCGCGCCGACCTCCTGCGCGATCCGTTCGACCTCGGCCAGCTGCCGGTCGATCGCGACCCGGGAAATCTCGTCGATATCGACGAACCGGTCGCCGATCGCGTGCGGCACGCCGTGGTTGGTGGCGACGGCCGGACCGACGCTATCACCCGCAACACCGTCATCGACGAAGAGCAGGCCACGCGTGCCGAGTTCCGCCATAACGGGATCCATCGCTTCCGGCGCCGTCATGAAGCGCGACCCCATTAGGTTCATGACGCCGACATACCCGGTGACGCGGCTGAGCACCCATTCAAGCCGCTGCACGTTCTCCTGCGGCGACAGCGACGTGAAAAGCGCCTGCGGCCCGGGATCGCTCTGCGGGTAGTTGAAGGGCTCCATCGGCAGGTTCAGCATCGTTTCGTGACCGGCCGCGCGCGACAGGCCAATCCAGCGCTGCAGATTGTCCGCATAGGGCTGGAATCCGAGTGTCACACCACCGGGCAAGCCCTGAATCGCCGCCTCGGTCGCCGCCTTCGACAACCCCAGCCCGCTCACGACGACAGCCACCCGCGGGCGGAGATCGCTGGCATCGAACGGCCGCGCATATACCCGCCACGGTTCCAGCCCTTCCGGACTGATCCGCGGCAGGGGTCCAACGGTCGACTGCTCCAGCACCGCCGGATCCGGTGCCGGCCGCAACGGCCCGGGACCCAGCGCGGCGATCTGGGGCGCCTCGACGGCGGGCGCCGGCTCGGGCTCATCCGCTGCGGGCGGATCGGCCACGACTTCAGTCTCTGGTGTGGGGACCGTTAGGTCCGGCTCGTCCGGACGAATCGGAACGGGGGTAACCGCGGTGTCGGCGGCCGGCGGTATCACTAGTGCTTCGTCGCCCTGCTCAGGCGCCGCCGCACCGGCCGGCGGCAGCGCCACCGTCGCCTGCGGTACACTGGCCACCGTCGGCGATGCATCGTTGTCGCCGGTGCGCAGTAATTCCCACGCGATGATGCCGGCCAGCAGAGCCGCGACGAGCAACAACAGCACCGCCACTGCGGCGCCCACGCGACGCAGTCGATCCGGCTGCTCCACGTAGGCCATGCTCAACGGCTTGTCTCCGTCGCGTTCTTGCCCGGTGCGCTGTCAGCGACGCCGATCAGTCGGGCTTAGTTAACGACGCGTGCGCTGTAAAGCGAGATCCCACGCAACAGGTCGATGGCCCGCGCCAATTGGTAGTCGTCCAGCGACAAGTCATTGCCGTGGCCGACCTCGTCCGCGCCGGCCTCGTCCTCACTGTCGTCCAGCGCGTTCGGCAGGTCGGCCTCGCGCGTCCGGCGCGCGGTGTCCAACAGCTCGATCCGTGCCGGCTCGACCAAGATATCCGGCTCGATTCCGGTTGCTTGGATCGACCGCCCGCTCGGCGTGTAGTACCGCGCGGTCGTCAACCGCATCGCTCCGTGTCCGGGAATCGGCACGATCGTCTGCACCGACCCCTTGCCGAAGGACTGCGTGCCAAGAACGACGGCGCGGCGGTGATCCTGCAGTGCGCCGGCGACAATCTCCGACGCGGAAGCCGAGCCCTCGTTGATCAGGATGACGATTGGCAGACCATCAACGAGATCGCCGGGCGTCGCATTGAAACGCGATGCTTCGCCTTCGTTTCTGCCGCGCGTCGAGACGATTTCACCGCGGTCGAGAAACGCGTCGCTCACCTTGACCGCTTGATCCAACAGACCGCCGGGATTGTTGCGCAGGTCGACCACCAGGCCTTTCATATCACCCGACAACTCGTCGCGAATCTCGCCGATTTCCCGTTCGAGGCCGCTCGACGTCTGTTCGTTGAACGTGCTGACCCTGACGTAGCCGACATCGCCTTCGACCCGTCCCCGCACCGACTGGATCTTCACGATATCCCGCGTCAGCGTCACATCGAACGGTTCCTCGCCTTCGCGCCGAATGGTGAGAACGATGTCGGACTCGACCCGCCCTCTCATCCGCTCGACGGCTTCCGACAGCGTCAGTCCCAGGACCTGCTCACCGTCTAGATGTGTGATGAAGTCGCCAGCCTGCAGTCCCGCATTTGCCGCCGGCGTATCGTCGATCGGCGACACCACGCGGATCAGTCCCTGCTCCATCGTCACTTCAATGCCGAGGCCGCCGAACTCGCCCCGCGTCTGCACCTGCATGTCGCGAAACGTCTTTTCGTTGAGGTAGCTCGAATGAGGATCAAGCGCACTCAGCATGCCGTTGATCGCGGTCTCAATAAGCTCCTCGTCGGTGGTGTCGTCAACGTAGAAGTTCCGCACGCGCTCGAAGATATCGCCGAACAGTTCGAGCTGCCGGAACGTCTCGTTACCCTGCGCCTGCGCACCGCTGAACGGTAGAAGCACCACGGCACCAACTGCGATCAGTCGCTTAAAGGGGATTTGCATTAGCCTTGCACCCTGGGGTTGACAGCCGCCAACCATGGCAGCGGGTTGATAGGTTCGCCTTGGCGGCGCAGCTCAACATACAGCCGCGCTCCATCTTCGGGCTGGTCGGCCCGGCTGCCAGTCGATCCGACCGGCTCGCCGGCAAGCACCCATTGCCCGACATCCACATCGATACGCGCGACCCCGGCAAGCAGGGAATGATATCCCTCGCCGTGCTCGATGATCAAGATTTGCCCAAACGTCCGGAACGGCCCGGAAAACACGACTTGACCGTCCCACGGCGCCAACACCGTCGAGTCCGGTCGGGTCTGATAAGATATGCCACGGCTCGTTCCACCGAAGTCCGTCTCTTCGCCAAAACGCTGCACAACCTCGCCGAACGCCGGCGGTGTGAGCGCACCGCGTGCCCCGCTAATCGGCGCCAGGCCGGGCACCACCTCCGCTGCGGACGGCCCTCTGTTGGGCGGCCCGGGCAGCCGCGCGATCTGTTCACCTTCAAGTGATGGCTTGCCCAGCGGCTTGGCTTGTTGCTCGCGTTCCTCTTCGAGCCGGGCAATCCGTTCCTGCTCAAGCCGCTCACGCTCGGCCGCTTCCCGCCGCGCCTGCTCGTCCGCCGCGCGTTTCGCCCGCGCAACACGCTCCAGACGCTCTTTTTCAAGCAGCGCCACCAATTCTTGCAGGTCGCCGGCTTCATTGGTCAGCTCTTCGACACGCGCGATCGCCGCAGCGCGCTCCTGCTTGGTTTGATCCAGCAACTCGGATTTCTGCTGCGACAAATCGATTAGCTGGTCGTGCTCACGCGCGAGACCGTCGGTTGCCGCCACCACTTGCTCTTGCTCCGCTTTGATTTGCCGCTCGATCTCGGCCAAGGCCGACAGATCCCGTTCCAACCCCTCGGCCCGTTCCTGAATACGCGGCACAGCCGTCCGCAAAAGCAAGCCGCTCCGCACCGTATCGTTAGGATCGCCAGGGGCGATGAGCAGAAAAGTCGGCGGCCGGAGTGCCAGCCGTTGCAGCGCGGCCAGCGTCCCGCCGAGTTGTTCCCGGCGTTCACCAAGCGCCGCCTGCAATGCAGCGCGTTGTTCGCCCAACGACACCAGCTCTTTTTCGCCTTTCGAGACCAACAGCTCTTGTTCGCGCAAACGCCGCGCCGTCAGCCTCAGCTCCGCCCGCACATGGCGAAGCGTCGCTTCAATCTCGGACTCGGATTCGGCCAACGCGTCCGACTTGGCAGCATTGCTGTCGATTTCCTTGCCGATTTCAACTAGCCGGTCGACCGCATCCCCTTCTTGCGCAAGCGTCGGTGAAGACAAACCGCCAGCGATCAGGAAAACGAGCCCAGCAGTCCAGACCGATGGCAGATGTTGTCGCACCTAGGCGGCCGCCTCGCTGAGCTTTCCATGTGTGACCAGCGACCGTCCCGTCATTTCGGCCGGCTGCGCGACACCCATCAAATCCAGAACGGTCGGCGCCACGTCACACAAACGCCCGTCCGTGAGGCCATTCACGCCGGCCGGGGCGCCGGCGATCACCAGGGGGACAGGCCCGGTCGTGTGCGCCGTATGCGCCGCGCCGGTGACCGGATCCTTCATCTGTTCGCAGTTGCCATGATCAGCCGTAATCAGCATTGCGCCGTCTGCCGCAAGAACCGCCGCCTCGAGCCGGCCAAGGCACACGTCGACGGCTTCCACCGCCTTTACGGCAGCAGCATAATCTCCGGTGTGGCCGACCATGTCGCCGTTCGCATAGTTAACGATGATGACATCGAACGTGCCGGCTTCGATCGACTCGACCAAGCGGTCCGTGACCTCGAACGCGCTCATCTCAGGCTTCAGGTCGTAGGTCGCCACCCGCGGCGACGGCACCAAAATCCGCTCCTCGCCGGCAAACTGCTGTTCCTCGCCACCGTTGAAGAAGAACGTGACATGCGCGTACTTCTCCGTTTCGGCGATGCGGAGCTGCTTCAGACCTGCGTTCGAGACGACCTCACCAAGCACGCCGCCGAGTCGCTGCGGCGGGAACAAGGCCGGGATGAACCCGTCAAGCGCCGTCGAGTAGGAGGCCATGCCCAGCGCGGCGGCGAACCGCACCACCCGCTGCCGCTCGAATCCGTCAAACGCAGGATCGAGCAATGCGGTGAGGATCTCACGGGCGCGGTCGGCCCGGAAGTTCGCCATGAGCACGCCGTCGCCGTCATGCATCCCGCTATACGCGCCGACCACCGTCGGCACGACGAACTCGTCGCCGACATCTTCCGCGTAGGAGCTTTCGATCGCCGCCGCTGCCGTATCGGATGCCCGCCCGGTCGCCTCGACCATTGCCAAATAGGCCTGCGTCACGCGATCCCACCGCTTGTCCCTATCCATCGCGTAGTACCGCCCGGCGATCGTTCCGAACGACACACCGTCAAGCTCGCGAATCCGATCTTGAAACTGCTTCAAAAAGCCCGACGCACTGCGCGGCGGTGTATCTCGGCCGTCGAGAAAGCCGTGAATGATGACCGAAAGACCGGCGCCGGCCAGAACCCGCGCCAACGCCGCCATGTGGTCTTGGTGCGAATGCACGCCGCCCGGCGACAACAGCCCCATAAGGTGCACCGTACCGCCGGTCGCCTTCATCTTTTCCAAGAAGGGACCGAGCGCCGGCACGCTCGATAGCGCACCCTCGCGGATGGTCCTGTCTATCCGTGGCAGGTCCTGCATGACGACGCGGCCACTGCCGAGATTCATGTGACCGACCTCGGAATTACCCATCTGACCGTCAGGCAAGCCGACTGCTTCACCGGAGGTCTGGAGTAAGGCGTGCGGGCCCTTGCGGACGAGACGGTCCCAAACCGGCGTATGCCCGCCATGAATGGCGTTGCACTCAAAATCCTCGCGATGCCCCCAGCCGTCCAAGATACAGAGGACAACCGGGCGCGGCCGGGATCCGCTCATTTTGTCGAGAATCCTTCCGATTCACACACGAAGCTGACTTATAGCCGTATTTAGGCGACCAAACCGGACAAGAATAGGGAAACCCGTGTCAACACCGCGTTAATGTCCGTTTACCCTATTCTCTAGGCTCGGTGATAAGGGTGTCCGGCAAGGATCTGCTGCGCCCGATAGATCTGTTCAGCCAGCATGACCCGCGCCATCATATGCGGCCAAGTCATTGAGCCAAAAGACAAAATCTGGTTACAATCGGCAAGAAGGTTGTCGCTGAGTCCGTCGGCGCCGCCAATGAGGAACACGACGTGGCCGGTTCCGACGGTCGCCCACTCATCCAACCGGCGAGCAAGGCCCGTGCTATCCAGCATTTCGCCGGTACGATCCAGGGCGACAATGAGAGCCCGGTCGGGGATCGCCGCCCGCATAGCAGCGGCTTCTCGCGTGATTCCGCTGCGCGGTTCGATCTCCCGCAACTCGACGGGCCAGGTTCGGATCCGGTTGAGATACTGCGCACACAACTCGCCTTCGGGCGAGCGGCGGGCCCGCCCGACGGCGACGATCCGGATACGCACGGCCGCGAATCAGATCATGCGGTCACAAGCCTCGATTCACCAAGAGCACCGTTTTCGGTCTCCCAGAGCTTCTCGAGCGCGTAGAACTCCCGAACATCCGGGCGAAACAAGTGAACGACCACGTCGCCCGCGTCGATCAAGACCCAATCGCCGGCGGATCGTCCTTCCGTCCGCAGGTCCTTGAGGCCCGATTTTTTGAGTTTTTCGACGATGTGCTCGGCCATCGCGCCAACTTTGCGGGCCGAACTGCCACTGGCAATCACCATATAGTCTGCAAAATCGGCCTTGCCGGCCAAGGGGATCACAGTGGGGCTTTCGGCCTGGTCGTCGTCCAACGACGTCTCGACCAGGGCCAGGACGTCAGCCGCGGAAGATTGCGGCCGATGACGGTGGATTTTGGCTATGATCTGTACCTCTCAGTCCTCTCCAAATCCGACGGTTTTCAACACTAACGCCTAATTATGATCTCGGGATTACCGGGCCGGTGTCAATGCCCTGTTGGCCAGACGTGGCCCTGCCGGATCGCGGTCGCCGAGGCCGGATGGCGTCGAAATCGCAGGAAAACCCAGGCTGGCGGCGCCTTAGACACCAAGTCCGGAGCCTGCTTTTCCGTTACTCTGTAAGGTCCGAACCTGTGCGCTGCCACGCCCGATAACGCTTTGTTATCATAAGATTTTCTGGCGAATACCGCGACTGGCACGGCCTCGAAGACGGCGGTCCAGCGGTCCCAAGCCGTGACCTGAAGCAGGTTGTCCGCCCCCATCAGCCAGACGAATTTGGTTAACGGGCACAACTTTCGAATCGAATGCAGCGTATCGGCGGTGTACCGGGTCCCCAGTCGCGCCTCCAGGTCAGTAACCCTAATCCGGCGATTCGGTTCGGCGACGTCCGCGGCGGCGGCCACCCGTGCGTCCAGGCCGGCCATGCCGGCCGCCGGCTTCAGCGGATTCTGCGGCGAGACCAACCACCAAATCTCGTCAAGCGCCAGGCGCCGCAGAGCCTCGCGGCTGATATGCAAATGCCCGGCATGCGCCGGGTTGAAGGACCCGCCAAGGAGCCCAACCCGGCGCCCGCGCAGGAGGGCGCTGCCGAGAGGTGGGATCGTCCGCGACAAATCGGGTTACGGGCGGACCTGGCCGCTCCCGCGCACAACGTATTTGTGGCTGGTCAACTGCTCGGCACC
>CAJICA010000088.1_pt1 | contig 22568 bp, 24 predicted proteins | sample 9199501 | NCBI WGS metagenome assembly CAJICA01 (sample SAMEA7708319, study PRJEB35096) | sediment metagenome | biome: marine neritic benthic zone biome [ENVO:01000025]; feature: sediment [ENVO:00002007]; material: shallow marine sediment [ENVO:03000034] sea grass bed [ENVO_01000059] ... | reverse complement strand
GGTCGAGTGCATCGGTTAGGTCCGTCCAGTCGGCCATTGGCGTCGCGTTGGCAAGGAAATCCGCATTGGACTAAGTTACGGGCTCCCGCCCGACTGGCCAAACGACAACGCACGGACATGCCGGAACCACTTCTGGGCTGCATCGCCGACGACTTCACGGGGGCGACGGACCTCTGCAATACGCTCGTCAAGGGCGGCATGCGTACGGTCCAATTGATCGGCGTGCCGGCGTCCGATCTCCCGGTACCCGATGCGGATGCAATCGTGGTCGCGCTGAAGTCCCGAACCTGTCCCGTCGATGAAGCCGTCGCCGGTTCGCTGGCCGCGCTGGACTGGCTGCGCCGGGCCGGCGCCCGACAGTTCTTCTTCAAATACTGCTCGACATTTGATTCGACAGACCAGGGCAATATCGGGCCGGTGGCGGATGCGCTGTTAGACGCGCTTGGCGGCGAACTCACAATCGCCTGCCCCGCGTTTCCGGAGAACGGCCGCACGGTCTACATGGGCTATTTGTTCGTCGGCGACCAGCTGTTGTCGGACTCGCCGATGCGCGACCATCCGTTGACGCCGATGACCGACAGCAACCTGGTGCGAGTCCTCGGACGGCAGACGCCGCGGACCGTTGGTCTTGTTGCCCATGCCGTCGTGCGGCAAGGCGCGAGCGCGATCCGGGCGGCGTTCAAAGAATTGCGAAATGACGGGATTGCCCATGCCATTGTCGACGCCGTCGACGATCGGCATTTGCTCGACATCGGGACAGCGTGCCGTGACCTGTTGCTGATCACGGGTGGCTCGGGGGTCGCGCTCGGACTGCCCGACAACTTCCGGCAGGCCGGCATCTTGGCCGATCGCGTTGCCGACGAGTTGCCGCCGGTCGATGGGGCCGCCGCCGTCCTGTCCGGTAGTTGTTCGACCGCCACGCAGCGGCAGGTGTCGCTGATGGCCGAGACGCATCCGTCGTTTTCGATCGATCCATTCGAGTTGGCGGAGGGACGGGATGTGGTGGCGGATGCGCTCGATTGGGCACGGCCGAAACTCGAAAACGGACCGCCGCTGATTTACGCGACTGCCGCGGCGGATGACGTGCGGGCGGTGCAGGAGCGGCTTGGACGGGACAAGGCCGGCGCATTGGTCGAAAATGCCATGGCCGGCATCGCCAAGGGCCTGGCGGCGGCCGGCGTGCGCCGCTTCGTGGTGGCCGGCGGGGAGACTTCCGGCGCCGTCGTGCAGGCGTTGGGGGTTACCGGACTGCAGATCGGTCCGCAGATCGACCCAGGCGTGCCCTGGACCACAAGCATCGGCGACCCCACCTATGCGCTCGCCCTCAAATCCGGCAACTTCGGAAGCGACGATTTCTTCACCAAATCACTTTCGCAGATGACATGAGCACCGACGCCAAGCTCCGGGATGCCATGGCCGCCTATGGCGCCTCTTTGTTTCAGCGTGGCCTGACTTTCGGTAGCTCGGGCAATATCAGCGTGCGCGTCGACGATGGTTGGCTGATGACGCCGACCGGCGTCTCCCTCGGCCGATTGGATCCGGCCCGCATATCGAAACTCGATACCGACGGCGACCACGTCGATGGCGACAAGCCGACGAAGGAAACCTTCCTGCACCTGGCCATGTACCGGCGGAACGCGGACGCGCAAGCCATCGTGCACCTGCACTCGACCTACTCCGTGGCCGTATCGTGCCTGCGGGACATCGATCCGGACGATGTGCTACCGCCGCTGACGGCGTACTACGTGATGCGCGTCGGCAAGCTGCCGCTCGTTCCTTACTACCCGCCCGGCGATCCGGCACTGGGGGACGCGGTCGCCGGCTATGCCGACAAGCACCACGCCGTACTCCTCGCCAATCACGGGCCGGTCGTTGCCGGCCGGAGCCTAGAGCATGCGGCGAATGCGGTCGAAGAGCTTGAGGAAACGGCTAAGCTGCACTTGCTGCTGCAAAACCAGTTGACGCGGCCGTTGACTGACGAGCAAGTGAAGGACCTGCGGCGACGTTTTCCCGCCGGTTGAGACGCCCAACTTGGCCCTTGCCAGAATGGTGTGAGGTTGGCTCAGAACAATAACGCCCGGTTGATGCGCAACGCGACCTATGCCTCGGTTGCGACCGCCGGCGTCTTGATTGTGGTCAAGCTGGCAGCTTTCGCTTACACCGATTCCGTCGCGCTACTCTCATCGCTGATCGACTCGCTGATGGATGCGCTGGCATCGGCTGTCAACCTGATTGCGGTGCGGCATGCGACGACGCCGGCCGACCGGGAACACCGGTTTGGCCACGGCAAGGCCGAACCCCTCGCCGCACTGGCACAATCGATGTTTGTCGCGGGTTCCGCTGTCTTGCTTATCATCGAGGCGGTGCGCCGGCTGGTGGACCCGCCGGAGATACAAAACAGCCAGATCGGGATTGCCGTAATGGTGCTGGCGATCATCGCGACCTTCGCGCTGACCCGGTACCAGGCTTACGTCGTGCGCAAGACAGGCTCCGTGGCGATCCAGGCCGATGCTTTACACTATGTCGGCGACCTCCTCGTGAATGCCGCGGTGATCGTGGCGATCCTGTTAGTCTCGCAGCTTGGCTGGCGGATCGCGGACCCGATCTTCGGGATCGCCATCGCGCTGGTGCTCTTGATAAGCGCTTGGCGGATCAGCCGGCGGTCGCTCGATATGCTGATGGATCGCGAGCTGCCGGAGGCGGATCGGCAGCGCATCTTGGAAATCGCGAAGCAGCACCCGGAGGTGCTGTCTTTGCATGATTTGCGGACCCGGTCGTCCGGCCCCGATCTATTCGTGCAGCTTCACCTCGAGCTCGACGGTGACTTAAGCCTGCTGCGAGCGCACCACATCGCCGATGAGGTCGAGGCCGAGATTCAGGCCGCTTTTCCAGGGGCCGAAGTCATCATCCACCAGGATCCGCACGGCCTGGAGGAGCCGCCGGCGGCGCTTTCGGGCTAGATCAGCCGCCGATGTCGGCGCCGAACAGCTTGTTTCGCACCCGATCCAGGTTGCGCCCAAAGTCATAGAACTCGACTGGCAGGCTGAGGTCTTCCGCCGTCAGGCGGCCAACAGCGAAGAGCAGATCATAGGCGTCCACAACTTCGTCGCGCGAAGCCCGAACAAGTCCAACTCGGGCGTCGAGGAGTTCCTGTTCGGCGTCGAGCACATCCAGAATCGTCCGCGCACCGACGCGCTGCTCCTCGCGCACGCCCTCAAGGGCAATTTCCTGCGCCCTCACCTCCTCCTGGAAGGATATGACGCTGGCGCGTGATCCCTGCAAGTTTTCCCAAGCGTCCGTCGATGCGCGTTCAGTGTCTCGCCGCACGTCGGCAAGCTCGAGCATGCGTTGGCTGGCGACTTGCTTGGCTTCACGGACGCGCGAATAGACCGACCCGGACTGATACAACGGGACCCGGAGATTGGCGGTGATCGACGCGCTGTTGCGGTCGCCGTCAATGACGAAGTCTTCGTCAGCGGACAGCTCGCCGTTCAAAGTCACTTCCGGCAACAGCTCGCCACGGACGAGGTCAATATCGTTCCTGGCCGAGCTTTCTAGGAACTCCGAGGCCACGACATCGGGGTTGTTGGCGTTCGCCGTGTCGATCGCTTCTGCCAAGGAGGCCGGGAGTAAGGGATCGGGTGGTGCCGGTACTTCCAAATCGCCGGGTGGAATTCCAATAATGTTCTTGAACTGGGCCTCGGATGTCGCGACGTCGTTTCCGGCACCAATCCTGTCCGACGTCGCCCGCGACAACCGGCTCTCCGCCTGAGCCACGTCGGTCCGGGTCAATTCGCCGACCTCAAAGCGATCTTGGGTCGCCTCGAGCTGACGCTCGAGCACACGTTCGTTGTTGATCTGCAACTCCAGGACTGCACGCTCCCGCAAGACGTTCGCGAACGCCTCCACAGTGTCGAACAAAACAGCCTGTTCCGTCGACAGCAACAGGGCGCGGCCGGCCGCAATATTGTCGTTGGCGCGCCGCGTCTCGGCCTGGGTCCTAAATCCGCGAAACACCGGCTGCGACACGGTCAGGTCCACGCCACGTTCGGTCCGGTAGTTCGTGTTGCTACCGGCCGCGTCGGGATTGGTCTCGGTCCGCGATCGTCCGACGAAGCCATTCGTGATCACGACCGGACGCCAGTTCGACAAAGCTTGGGGCAGTTGTTCGTCTGTGGCCCGCAGCCGCGCCCGCTCGGTCTCAAGCCGCGGATTGGTCGTGTACGCGAAGACCAGCGCTTCAGTCAAAGTCTGAGCCGTGGCGGAGGAAGCTAGCACGCCAGAAAAGACGATACCTGCCAGCCCGATCATGCCTGCTTTCACGTTTTTGGCCCTACCCGAACGCATTGGAATGCCCCATCATACCCAGAGCGGCCTAAACATATGAATAAAAATCGGAAGGCCGCTATCCGGTTTGCGCAATCATTGGCTCTTGCCGGCTATCGGCGGGTCCGCGTTTCCTCCCGCCGCAGTCGCTGTAAACGGTCGAACGTCCGGCGGCTTGACCCTCTGTCGCGCTCCAGACGTCGGTTGCTGCCGCCGTCGAAGCGGCTTTCACGCTCCAGACGTTGGCGTGCGCCGATAATATCGGAGCGATACTGAGAGCTGAGATGTGAATCCCTTTGCGCCCGCGCCGATCGGCCTGACCGATCCTCAAACGTTCGACCGACCGAAGGAGCGGCGGACCGCGGCGCGATCTGGGTGTTACGCTGCTCGACGGTCGGCAGGCGGCGACCGGCCGACCGATCCTCATAGGCGCGTGGAGGCGGCGTCGTTTGCAGGCCCTCCATCACGCGGGACCGGATATCGACCGGCGGCACCCAAGGCCGAATATTATCGGGCCGATCTTCGGCTTCGGCCGTACCGCCGGTCAGCATCACAAGAGACACCAGCAAAACCGCCAATCCGTACCGGCTCACGCGCGCTCCTCTTCAATCTGCTCGCGGTCCGCGATGAGTATATCGTAGACGGCGGCGACTGTGGCGCTCAATGGCCGGCGGAGGTCGCCCATCACGCCGCTTTGACCGCTGGCCCAGCCAATCGCCTCTTCGATTTCCCGGATCGAAGCGCCGGTCGCGACGATCGCCGCTGCCTGGGAATCCTCGATGTCAGGAACAAGTTCCAGCAGGGTTTCGTGGCTAACCGGGACCGGTTTCTTTGTCTCTGTCATGTCGCAACACTGTTACTCTCATGCCCCCACGCCCTTATTTGAGCACCTTGGCGACGGAACAAGTTGAGCCACGTCAATGAGCCGCACACACGACGCTTTAGCCTGATGCGTGTGAGTTCTGCGAGAGGTCGTAGAGATGTTGGGCATTTCGCCGGAAAAAGTAGCCTTCGTCGTCATCAAGGCCCGCGAGTACGAAGTCAAGGTCGAGCCGGCCGACCCGGACTGGGCGTCGAACTCGGCCGACGATGGGATGGGCGAGGTCCTTGAAGACAACATGAACGACGCCACCGAAGAGGAACTCACGGGCTTCATCGATGCGCTGAGCGAGGAAGAGCAGGTCAATTTGGTCGCCCTCACCTGGTTGGGGCGCGGTGACGACTCAAAGGATGGCTGGGCTGACCTGCTCCAGCAAGCGCAGGACGCTCACAACGAGAATACCTCCGGTTACTTGATGGGGATGCCGCTATTGCCCGACTACCTGGAGGAGGGTTTGGCGGAACTGGGCTACTCGATCGAAGAGACGGAAGCCGAACGGCTCTAACCCGGCGTGACGCGGTGCACATCGGCACCGCCGCTCGCGGACAGCAGTCGTAGGGCCAGTTTGGCCTCGTCCTCGTTGCGGGCGTGCACCCAGCAGACGATTCCACCGTCACGGATACTCTGTTCAAACCGCTCTGTATGGGTGCGGTCGACGTACTTCAGCAGCACGTCATCAACCTTCGTCTCGGTCGCGGTGCCGGCGCCGACGGCGACGCCGACCGGGCCGCCGACCGCAAATGCGATGCCCGCGGCCCCGATTGTGCCGATGATCGACAAGCCCTCGCCGATCAGCCGGATCGCCCGCGCGACCGCGTGGTCCTCATCGAGGGACTCACGCGGCGTATCGAGGCGATCGGCAAGTTGTCGTGCCTCGGGTACGGTGCCACCGAAATGGTCGCTGACGGCTTCGTGGTTGCCGAGGACGCTGATGCTCTCTGGCTGCACTCCGGCGGCAACCAGGTCGCCCAGCGCCCGCTGAAACTGGGTAACGTCCTGGAAGATACCGGCGACGAAACTGTCGCCGTCTTGGTCCGGAGCCGTTCCCACCACTTTCAGACCTCCAGATAGCGGTGAATCGTCGCCAAGGTCGCAGGATCGTGCGCGGCGTCAAGCTCCTCTTTGACGTGCGTCAAGAGGGCGGGCAATCAAACCGCGGAGTCGCCGGTCTCTCCTGTCCGAATGCGCACGGCGGCGGCAAGATCGTAGACGAAGACCTTGCCGTCGCCGATCTTGCCGGTGTTGGCCGCTTGCTGGATTGCCTCGACCGTCCCGTCGTCCGATCCGTCGCTGACGGCGATCTCGAGCTTGACCTTCGGCACGAAGTTGATGGCGTACTCGGCGCCGCGATAGAGCTCGGTATGACCCTTCTGCCGACCGTAGCCCTTCACCTCGCTGACCGTCATACCTTCGATGCCGACGCCGCCCAGCGCGTCGCGCACATCGTCCAGCTTGTGTGGTTTGATCACCGCCATGATCAGTTTCATTGGTGCGTTTCCCTCGCTAAAGACCAGCCCGTCCGCCTAGAGTTCATAGCTGCGCTCGCCATGCAGGACGAGATCGAGGCCTTCGGTCTCGACGTCGTCGGCCACCCGGAAGGACATAAAGGCCTTCAGGACCTTGGCGATGACAAATGTCGCAACCACGGTCCAGGCCGCGACCACAACGATGCCTGCGACCTGCACACCGAGCTGGCGGCCGACCGACATACCCTCGGCCAAGCCCAGACCGCCGAGCGAGGTCGTCGCAAAAAAGGCGACGAGCAACGAGCCGAGCACGCCACCGATGCCGTGTACGGCAAAGACGTCCAAGGAATCGTCGATTTTCCAAGTCTGCTTCACGAGCCCGACGAACCATTGGCAGAGCAGTCCGCCGGCGATGCCCAAAACGAGGCCGCCGAAGGGACCCACGAACCCCGAGGCCGGGGTGATCGTCGCCAGGCCGGCCACCATGCCGGTGACGATGCCGACCAGACTCGGCTTGCCGAAGCGAATCCACTCGGCAGCCGCCCAGCTCAGCGAGCCCGCGGCCGCGGCGATGTGGGTCACGGTCATCGCCATGCCGGCGCTGGTATCGGCCGCCAGTGCGCTGCCGGCGTTGAAGCCGAACCAACCGACCCACAGCATGGCAGCGCCCATCATGGTCAGGCCGGGACTATGGGGTGGCTTGAGCTCACCCGGAAAGCCCCGGCGTGAGCCGAGCATAATCGCAAGGACCAGTGCCGTGGCCCCGGCGGTCAGGTGAACCACCAGGCCGCCGGCAAAATCCATCACGCCGATCGCGCCAAGGAACCCGCCACCCCAGATCCAATGGGTGACAGGGGCGTAGACGATCAGCCCCCACAGGGCGCTGAAAACAATCACGAAGGAGAAGTGGATGCGCTCGACATACGCGCCGACGATCAGCGCCGGCGTGATGATGGCGAACGTCATTTGAAACATGAAGAACACGGTCTCGGGTATCGTGCCAGACAGACTGTCGACGCCGACACCTGCCAGAAACACCTTGCCCAAACCGCCCCACACCGCACCGCCGTCGCCAAAGGCGATGCTGTAGCCCGCAACCAGCCAGACGATCGACATGACGCAAGCGATGGCAAAGCAGTTCATCAGCACCGACAGCGTGTTCTGAGCGCGGACCAAGCCGGCATAGAAGAGCGCCAGGCCCGGTAGCGTCATGAAAAGGACCAGCGCGGTCGATGTCAGAATCCAGGCAGTATCAGCCCCGTTCATTCGTCCCCCCAGGGTTCCTCCGATGCCTAGATCATAGAACCAATGCTTCCGTCTGTGCCATCAATTTGTGCAGCACAGTGCTATGCCGTTTTTTTGTGCATTTCTTGGCCGAAATGTCTGCCCTGTGTGCAGTCACGCCGACTCACACGACTCGTCGCATCGACGCCATGTTTGCACTATATCTCTGTTGCTTTCAGTCGAGCCGGATGTGCCGATGCGTCGATTACTAGCCCTGCTGTTCGCTTTGCCCTTCGGCATCTCAGTCACCGTAGCTGCCGAAGCGCCGACGCCTGGCGCCGCTTCGGTCCAGGATTTCCTGCAGCTTAGCGTGCCGATCTGTCTAACCGCGCCGGCGCTCGATTGCATCGATGTGGGCTGGGATCACGTCGATGCGGATTTCGACAATCATCTGTCCGTGGGGGAACTCAATGATGTCAAAGGATCGGTCGACGAGTGGTTCGTCTGGCGCCGTAACGATCTGACTCGTTACGAACGTTCCGTGATATCGGTTGGCCTCAGTTTGTTGAATGCGATTGGGCTGGAGCGGCTCTTCGCCAGTTACGACGCGGACGGCAACGGGCTCCTCGACCGGGCCGAGTTGCTGACCGATATTGTCGAGCTGGATGCCCGCCCCTTGGGCGAAATTCTGACGGATCCGCGCGCGGTCGACCGGACGGCCGTGGCGCAGCGCCTGGGGGCGCTCTCACCCGTGCTGGGCGGCCTGCTCGGTCAAGGCAACCGGTAGAACGCTTTCGCGTTGTCGCGATAGAGCTTGCGAAGCTCCTCGTCCGTACAGCCCGCGGTCGCCCAGTCGAGCGTCGCCACCCAATCCGGATACTTGGTGGCCAGCGTCGAGACCGGCCAGTCGCCGCCATACATAACGCGGTCGAAGCCAAAGCTGTCGAGGACATGGTCGATGTAGGGACGCAAGTGGTCGCGGGTCCAGTTCTCGTGGTCCGCTTCGGTCACCAGGCCGGACATCTTGCAGTGAACATTCGGCAGCGCCGCCAATTCACTCAGGTACCGCCGCCACGGCTCCATCAAGCCGTCGCGAATGCCTGGCTTGCCAATATGGTCGAGGATGAACGTGACCTCGGGACACTGGCGCGCGAGCTCGACGGCGTTCGCCATGTGCTTGTGCTTGATACAGATCTCGAAGGTGAAACCGAACTCCTGCAGCAGCTTGACACCGGCGACGAAGTCCGGACGGACGCAAAAGTCGTCGTCGGGCTCATCCTGGATAAGCCGCCGGATGCCGCGGACCAACGGCAGCTCGGCCAGGGCTTCGAGATCGGGCCGGGCGGCGGCGCCCCCCTCCAACGGCGCCGACGGAATGATCGCCTGAATCCGATCGTCGGTCTGTGCTGTCGCCGTCACCCACTTTGCTTCCGCCAGCCGGTCGGCCGGCACGACGTCGCACTCGAGGAAAACCATGCACTCGACGTCGACGTTAGCCCGGTGGTCGTCGTAATCCGTCAGTAGGAATGGCCGATTGAGCCTTGGCACGCCGGCGTGCCAAGGGTAACTCAGCTTGGCCGGGTCCCAGATGTGTAGGTGTGTGTCGACAATGGGAAGCTGCGGCACCGCTCTCTCCTGACGTCCTGATTGTTGTGTGCGGAGACCAGTTTAGGAGACGCCGCAACAAGGAGCCAAATCGCGTCGGGGACGATGCAGGTTTGGTGGTGTCAGGCGACGGGGCGATTCCTTGTTGAGCCCCGCGACCTACTCGGTCAACTCGATCGACGATACCGGTTGCCAGCCGGCGATCAGTTCCTCCGCGGCGGCCAGGGCGGTCGGCTCCAACCTGTCGCGCACCTTGTCACGGGCCTTCGCCGCCTTGGCGTTACCGCCGGCCGTGGCGAGCGCAAACCAGAAATAGGCCTTGGTCAGATCCTCCGGCACACCCATGCCGTTGGCATAGAGAACACCGAGGTTGTTCTGAGCTTCGGGGTCGCCCTGCATGGCCGCCTGCTCGAACCAACCGGCCGCTTGCTGGTCGTTCTTTTCGACACCCTCGCCAAGGCTGTAACGCACGCCCAGCGCCGTCTGCGCCTGGGCGTGGCCGTTGAGGGCAGCAGCCCGCAACCACCGCGACGCCTGCCGATAATCGCGCGACACATCACGGCCGCGGCCGTACCACGAGCCTAGTACGAACTGGGCCTCCGGGTCGCCGGCCAGCGCCGCCCGGCGGTACCACAGCAGCGCCTCTTCGGGGTTCCGCTTGCCCAGCGCGCCGGAGTCATGGATAGCCGCGAGAGCCGCATAGGCCTCAGCGAGATCCTGCTCGGCAGCGGCGCGCAACCAACGCACGCCAGCGACCGGATCGGGCGCGCCGGTGTCGCCGCGCAACAGCAGCGTACCGAGATTGAACTGCGCCCGTGCCTCACCTTGCTCGGCCGCCAACAGGTACAAGTCTGCGGCCCGATCAGTGTCCTGTGGGACCCCAAGGCCGCGCATGTACAGCAGGGCCAGATTGAATTGCGCCGCCGCATCGCCGTTAAGCGCGGCTTCCTCCCACTGTTCGGAGGCACGCTCATAGTTGCCAAGTCGGTAGGCGGCCAGTCCGCCTTCGAAGTTTGCTAGCGCTGGCGTTGCCAGTAACGCCGAAACGGCGCCGACAAGAACGACTCGTCGCATGGGTGGAATCATGTCGCCGCTAAACAGATAATTCAAGAGTCAATCGTTAGCCGTTGCTGGCGAACGACATTTTGGTTACTCGACCCTTGCGCCGGCGCGGATCCACTGACCCAGCAGTTCCCGTTCCTCGTCGGTCATCTCCGTGATATTCCCGAGCGGCATGGCCTGGGTCAGTACGGCCTGCGCGTTGATGCGCTGGGCATTCCGGCGAATCTGTTCGGCATTGTCGAAAATCACTTCACCGGGTGGCTCAGTGAAATTCTCATCGGTCGGATTTGCCGCGTGGCAGGTGCTGCAGCGCTGCGCAATGACCGCCTGGACCTCGGCAAAAGCGATGTCGGTTTGACCGTCGGAAGCCGGGCGTGGCGCCGCGGCGAACATGAGGATGACAACCCCAGCGACAGCCGCCGGCAGCAGCCAATAGTTTGTCCGGCCCCTATTCCGAAGATTGAAAAAGTGCCGGACCGCCGCGCCTGCGGCGAACAGCGCCAGTAGCAGTGCCCAATTCCACTTGTGCCCAAAAAGGAACGGATAGTGATTGGCCAGCATGATGAACACGACCGGCAAGGTCATGTAGTTGTTGTGGATCGACCGCTGCTTCGCGTCCAACGCCGCAGCCGGATCCGGCGCCTCGCCGGCCTTGCGCGCCGAGACCATGCGGTTCTGTGCCGGGATGATGCGATCCCAAACGTTCGCCACCATTATCGTGCCCAAGGCCGCGCCGATATGCATGAAGGCGCCGCGTCCACTGAAGATTTGGGACAGGCCAATCGACAACAGGACAAGCAATCCGAGGCAAATCGTTACGACCGCCGTCGGATTCCGTTCCGCCAGGGGCGAGCGCCAAAGCGCGTCGTAGATCAGCCAACTGCCGATCAACACGGCGATACCGATGCCAATCGCCAGCCACGGCGCGATATCCGCGACACTCGGATCGACGAGGAACAGCCTTGCGCCGTGGTAATAGATCAGGGCCAGGAGCAGCAGACCGGTGATGCCGGTGAAGCCGGCCTCCCATTTGAACCAGTGCAATTCCTTGGGGATCGCCTCCGGCGCGACGTCGATTTTTTCGACCCGATAGAAGCCACCGCTGTGCACCATCCAGAGCTCGCCCTCGATCCCTTCGCGCGCGGGCACGGGCGCCTTGAGGCGCGCGTCGAGCCAATTGAAATAAAAAGACGAGCCGATCCAGGCGATGCCGGTTATGACGTGGGTCCAGCGAATTGCGAGGTTCAGCCAACCATCGATGTTGAGCTCCAAGCCGATCTCCATTCTCAGCCCGGAAGCAGTCATATCACAGGAGAGTTGGCGCGCCAGAGACCCGGCGGGGCCTGCTCGCGGTGGGTTATTTTCGCAGGAGACGGCCGAACCAAGTATCCGAAGACAGGTCGCTCCACCCCTCCGCGTCATATGTTTCGCCGGACCGTAGAAAGAAGGGGATCTCATCCGCCGGCGGAGGTTCCGTGCGTTGCCGCATCTGCACCCTCTTTGCCGCAGCGGCGGCGAGCAGATCGCGCAGGTCCCGCACTAATTTGCTGCGTAGCCCTCGCTCGCGTTCAAGCAAGAGCCCGTCGAGACGCTGCAGCGTTTTAAGCCGCTGCATTTCGTCCTTCAACTCGCCGATCTGCCTGTTCAAGCGCAAATTTTCACGCTCGAGCCGCCGCTGCTCGACGTCGATGAGGCGCTGCTGTAGGTCCACGGAAACGGGCGCGTTTTCAGCCATCATCTCTTGCCTGCGCGCGATCGCGCCGACGCATGCTGGCGGAAACAGGGTGAAGAAAAAGTTAAACGGTACCTCGCAAGAACACCGCGCGTCGTTGGCGCTGACGCTTATGATCCTCCTACGCGGGCAGATTCGGTCCTGGCTATGAGGGGAGGATGAGGATGCACGCAGTAAGCCCTCGAAGAGGGGCGCGGCGACGCTTGGAAACGTTGGTCGCCATGCTGGCGACACTTGGCGTGTTCGTGTTCTTGGTATCGGTCGGCGCGGGCGCCTTCGGCTAGAGACGATTGGGCGATAGCCTGTCGGGTTCGATCGTTTAAACTCGGCCTCTCCAAAAGGAGGCCGGCGTATGTTGAACTACCAAATCGTTGCTTGGGGGGAGCCCCTCGAGCCGCAAGAAATCCCGGCTCCGGAAGTGACCGGGACGGAAGTCCTCGTTCGGACGTCGGTTTGCGGTGTGTGCCATAGCGACCTGCACATCTGGGATGGGTATTTCGATCTTGGCGGCGGGCGGCGGGCGACGCTCGAAGGTCGGGGCGTGACCCTGCCTTTCACCATGGGACACGAGATCGTCGGTGAAGTCGTTGCCGCTGGCCCGGACGCGGAAGGCGTCGAGATCGGTCAACGCAATGTGGTTTACCCTTGGATCGGCTGCCGCGCCTGCGAAGCTTGCGCGCAGGGCGACGACTTGATGTGCTTGGCGCCGGCGTATCTAGGCACGCGCGTGGATGGCGGCTACGGCGATCATGTGGTGGTGCCGCATCCGCGTTATCTGGTGGACTTCGCCGGGATACCCGAGGACTTGGCGTGCACCTACGCTTGTGCCGGTCTGACCGCGTACAGCGCCCTCAGGAAGATACCGGAACTTACGGCGCAGGACACATTGTTGATCATCGGCGCCGGCGGCGTTGGGCTAAGCGCCGTTCCGATCGCGCCAGCCGTCACGCCGGCGCGCCTGGTGGTCGCCGACATCGATCCCGACAAGCGGGCCGCAGCATTGGCCGCGGGTGCCGCGGAGGCCATTGACAACGGCGCGGACGGTGCCGGGCGCGCGCTGATGAAGGCGACGGGCGGCGGCGTTGCGGCGGCGATCGATTTCGTCGGCGCGCCGACGACCAGCAAGTTCGGGATCGACGCGCTACGAAAGGGCGGCACACACGTGATCGTCGGGCTTTATGGCAGCGAGTTGCCCATGTCGCTGCCACTATTTCCGTTCAAGCTGATGACGGTCCGCGGTTCGTTTACTGGATCGTTGGAGGAGATGCATGCGCTGATCGATATCGCAAAGGCCGGACGGATCCCGCCGATACCCATTTCGACACGGCCGTTCGCAGAAATCAATCGGACGTTGACGGATTTGCGGGAAGGACACGTGATTGGTCGCGTCGTTTTAAAACACCAATAGTTGTAATACCTATTGCTGCCAAATTCCTTTTGGCTCAGGTCCTTAGTACTGATATCGGCTATGCTTTAACACTTCTTAACATAATAAAACACAACTTATAGACGATCTTCAGGACCGTCGTGGTATGCCTGCTTTTGGAGGGGGGCGACAACTAACGACGGAGATCGCCGAAGGTCACTATGCTAGTTCTTATTGCTGATCACCATGCCATCGTTCGAACAGGGCTCGCGTACTTCGTCGAGCAACTGAGTGAAGATATCGAGGTGGTGCAGGCGCAGAGTTTCGAGCACGCCGTCAACCTTCTCGGGCAGAGAAAGGCTGATTTGGCGGTTGTCGGCGCCTTTCAATCGAATGGCGCGGTCGCACCCCAGGTCAGCGAACTGGCAGATGCAGCAAGTCCTTCACCCCTGGTTGTATTTGCCGACCCTGGCTCTCGCGAGATGGTCGAGGAGTGCATGCGGGCCGGGGCCAAGGCCTTCGTGCCGAAATCCACGGATGAGCGTCAACTCGTCCACATTCTACGGCTGGTTATGGAGGGTGGCAGCTATGTCCTGCCGGATTTGCTACTTGATCAGAGCAAGGGTCAGCAGATCTGGCAGGCACCCGAAAAGGTGGCCGGTTCGACCGGGCATCTGACCAGCCGGCAGCTCGACGTGCTGAACTGCTTGCGGCTTGGCATGTCAAACAACGATATAGCCGACGAGCTGGGGCTTAACCTTAGCACGGTAAAGGGCCACGTTTCAGCCGTCCTAAAGACTCTAGGGGTACGGAATCGGACCCAGGCGGTGATAACGACCCGTCGATCAGCCGAGTGAGTTCCGAAGGAACGAATTATCACCTTTAGGTTAGCCAAATCGGCCCGCTAGATTGGGCAGAATCGCGCTAGAAGCGGCAAAGTATTTCCTCATACTAACCTCGATAACGGCAAGGTTTTTCTTCCTGCCCGTAGTCGAGGTGCGTTTTGAGCCGCGTATTTACTACCCAGAGCGATAGTACATTCACGCTCAATGTTGTCGATAAAGACGGTAGCGTCCAGCTTTTGCTGCGTGTCGACGGCCCTCTCCCCGACAAGCTCGAGGATCTGTCCGAGCAAGCGACAGCCGGCGACAAGGAGGCGGCCAAAGAGTATGTCGGCGAATTCATAAGATACTGGCACTCTCAGCAGAGCTCTGATTGGGCCAGCATAAAGGGGCCGCGGCACTAGGCCGCCGGTCACCGCAATGCTCCGTAGCCCCCGCCTCAGCCGGTCCCAATTCCTCAGCGGTATTTGGACCGCCGCACTGCTCGGACTCTTCGTCTACGCTATCGGTATAGTGAATGAACTAACCGACTATGCCCTAAACGACTACGGCATCTACCCTCGCGAGTTCAGCGGTCTGACGGGAATTGCCGTCTCGTGGGCGATCCACGGCAGCCCCGTCCACCTGATGAACAATGCATTGCCATTGGTCATTCTCGGCACTTTCGTCGCGATACGCGGTCAAGCCGCTTACATCAAAACCACCATGTTCGTCGTACTGCTGAGCGGCGTCCTTGTTTGGTTGGCTGGCAATCCCGCTCTTCACCTAGGCGCAAGCGGTATTGTCTTTGGCTACCTCGGCTATCTCTTGGGGCGTGGGCTGTTGGAACGCAGTCCGGTGGCGGTCGGTTTGGCGTTTCTCGCCGTCGTGCTTTACGGCGGTATCCTGGTGGGCGTCCTACCAGGTCAGGACGGCGTGTCGTGGGAGAGCCATTTGTTCGGGTTTGCCGCAGGAGCGCTTGCCAGCCGTTATTTTCCGCAGCGCGTCCGACGCGCTCCCGAGCTCAGGGTCGTCACCAGCGAGGTCGATCCCTAGGCCCCGAGTTGGGTGACACACGGCGGCGGTCCGGCCGGCTCGCGCGTTTGTCAATGGAATGCAGGCGGGCGTTGACGTATCTCCGATCAACGAAAGCCTGCCCGGAGACTCCCTATTGGCCAATGCGGCGACGGTTCATCGAGCGCCAGGACGTGTGCGGTCCCGCCCGGTCCGGGGTCAGGTGAATGGCGTTCGGGCCTGGATAGAGGCGAGGCTGGCACCGCGGCCAATTGTCGAACAGCGTTGGACGGTCAATGACGCTCCGTCGATGGCAGTCATCCCGCATGGTGCATGGACCCGGTTCCTGGGACGTTATCGGCGGGTCGACGCGGCCGGCGTGGCGCGGGTCGCCTATGGCGAGGTGCAGCCGGACGACCGAGCAACGCTGTCGGACTATCTTGGCGATCTCCAATCGACCCCGGTAAGCCAGCTCGCCCGAGCGGAGCAGTTGCCGTTTTGGGTAAACCTCTACAACGCGGCCACGGTCTCACTTGTTTTACGGCACTACCCAGTCGCCAGCATCAGGGACATCGGCCCACGCCTGTCGCTTGGGCCTTGGCAGATACCGATCGTCGCGGTCGAAGGACAGGAACTCAGTCTAGCACAAATCGAAAACCGCATCCTGCGGCCGATCTGGAAAGACCCTCGTTTGCATTATGTCTTGAATTGCGCGTCGATCGGTTGTCCGAACCTGCCACTCGAAGCCATGACGCGGGCCAATGCGGAATCCCTATTGGAGGTGGGCCGCAGGGCGTATGTCTCCGGTTCGCGAGGTACCTGTGTGTCGACGGGCGGGATCCTTGCGTCGAGCATATACAACTGGTTCCGCAATGATTTCGGCGGGATGGATGGGGTCATTGCTCATCTCCTGGAGGGCGCCTCACCGGCTGTGGCGGAGGTCTTGAACCGTCGAAGTCGCATCGACCGGTACTTCTACGACTGGGATCTCAACGACGCTGCATGAACGACTGTCCGAATTGTTTGACGCCTGCGGAGGTCGCAGACTGGCAGCCGCAGCGCGAACCGGCAGGTGCGGATCCCCTCATTCAGGGCCTCAGGGAGGCAGACCAGTGGTTGCCGCAGCAGCTCGCTGGCCGGCGGTGGCCGGTCGGTTGTGTCGCGTTGGAGATCACCCAGCGTTGTAATCTCGACTGTACGCTTTGCTATCTATCGGAAAGCTCCGAGGCGGTGCACGATCTGCCGCTGGCGGAGGTGTTTCGGCGGATCGATACGATCCATAGCCACTACGGGACGGATACAGACGTCCAGGTGTCCGGTGGCGATCCAACATTGCGCCGCCGAAACGAACTGGTCTCGATCATCCGTCGTATCCGCGCGCTTGGCATGCGGCCGTCATTGTTCACCAATGGTATCAAGGCCAGCCGGGAGTTGCTGGCAGAACTGGCCGAAAACGGGCTGGTCGACGTCGCGTTTCACGTGGATATGACACAAAACCGGCGCGGTTACCGATCCGAGTGCCAACTGAACGAAATCCGCCGCGATTATATCGAACGCGCGCGCGGTTTGCCGATCTCCGTGTTCTTCAACACGACCGTGTTCGCCGACAACTTCCATAGCATTCCGGATATTGTCCGCTTCTTTGCCGCGCATGCCGACGTCGTCAGATTGGCTTCGTTCCAATTGCAGGCCGACACCGGACGTGGAGTCTTGCGTGAACGGCCGGTCCAAATCAGCGCGGAGACGGTCGCGGAGCAGATCAAGCTGGGCGCCGGGACGCCGCTTAACTTCGACGCTGCCCTGGTCGGCCATCCTGCCTGCAACCGTTACGCCATGTCTATCGAGGCGAACGGCCGCCTCTACGACGTGTTCGATGATCCGGACTATATGAACGGTGTCTTTCAGCGTGTATCCGAAGTCCGTTTCGACCGTCAGAATCGCGGCCGGGCCATCGCGGCGCTGGCCCGGGCAGCGCTGCGGAATCCCGACTATTGGTGGCGAACCGCCAGATATCTTGGCCGAAAGCTCTGGGCGATGCGCCGGGATCTCGTGTGGGCGCGGGGCCGCGTCAACAAGCTGTCGTTCTTCATCCACAATTTCATGGATGCGGCGCATCTCGACAGAGATCGTTGCAAGTCCTGCATCTTCATGGTCGCCACACAAGACGGTCCGCTGTCGATGTGTGTCCACAACGCGAAGCGCGATGCCTTTATTCTGCGACCCCTGCCCATGGCGGGAACGAGGGGCCGGCGGGTGTGGGAGCCGATAACCGGGGCGATCGGCCCGGCCGCCGATCGGCCCCATGAGCCCGCCGCACCTCCAGATCTGCCCCGAAAGCGGCGGAAAGGGCGGGCCAAGCTGGCCCGATTGGAGACCCCGCAGGCGCCTGGTTAAGAGGCTATTAGCGTCGGTTTGCCACCTTCATGGTTGGCTCGAGACGATAGGCGCTTGCCGCATGGGGGCACCCTCAAAGCTCATCCGGATGACCCAAGGCGAGGCAGACGAGATCTGCCGCCGTCATTTGATGTTGTACAAGCGTCGTGCCGGGGGCGCTCGGGCCGGTTTCTCGTTTTCGGATCTGTCCGGACTGCGGCTGAACGGGCGCCAACTCAACGATGCTGATCTTAGCGGCGCCCGGCTGTATCGGACCGACTTGGCGGCGTCCAAATTGGATAATGCGACACTGTTCGCCGCGGATCTCCGCCGCGCGCGCCTAGACGGTGCCCAGCTATCCCGGGCGGACCTGCGCGGGGCGTGCTTTCAGGACGCCCGGTTGCGGGCCGCGGTTCTGGAATCGGCCGACCTGCGCGAAGGACGGATTGCTACGAGCGACGGCGAAGGGAACCTCGACTATCTCGATGGCGACACGCGCGCGCCGTGGAGCGGCGTCACAAGCTTTGCCCGAGCCGATATGGAGGACAGCCGGTTGGCGGGGGTGATCGCCTACGGTGTGGATTTTCGCGACGCCCACCTGCGCGGCAGCGACCTGGTGCGGGCCCGGCTGCGAGATGCCTGTTTCGTGGGCGCCAACCTCGAACACGCGGACCTCACGTCCGCCGACCTAAGCGGTGCCGACCTCACCGGCGCTGTTCTCATCGGCGCGAATCTGAACATGACGAATCTGCGTGGCGCGATTCTCGAGGACGCGCTGACCGATCGGGTGTCCGGCGTTGGCATTACTGAGTTTGGCGGATCGATCGATCTGATGATCGAGGCGCACCTTAGATTTGTCGAGACGGATGGTTCGTCGGGCAAGCCGATGGTGTTTGAGCTGACGGATTTTCGACCGGGCGGCGACCTTGCGCACCAGAACCTGCCGGCCTTGCGGGCCGTCGAATGCGTCTTCTTCGGCCTGGATTTGAGCGGTGCGATGCTGCAGGGCGCAACTCTGGAGGGCTCCGATTTGCGGTCGACAAAACTCGAGGGTGCCGATCTTCGCGGCGCAAACCTCAACGGCGTTAACATGGCGCGCGCCAATCTCCAACGCTGCGACCTAGGCGCGTTGCAACTGACCAACGGCAAGAGTCTGCATGTGCGGCTGCACAAAGCGAGCTTGCGCAACGCCGACCTCCGCGGCGCAAATCTGGCGCATGCCGGGCTACACCAAGCCGATCTTACGAACGCCGACCTGACCGGCGCGAACCTTGATCAAGCGGACCTGACCGGAGCCTTGCTGGTCGGCTGTCGGGTGACCCCAGGCGCTTTGCGATCGTCGACGACGACGCGGACAACCGGCGTCCTCGACTCCTGGCGCTAGACCCCGCCCCCCGGTGCACGGGGTAGCGGCCGGTACGCCTCGATCAGGCTGAGTGCCGCTTCATGTTGATCCGGGTCCATCGTCGCGTCTAGGAACTCGCGACTGTTGCGGGCCGCATCGGCCCCGCCTGCCTCGGCCAGCGTAAGCCACTTGAAGGCCTGGACCGCATCCGGATCCATCCCCCAGCCCGCCATGTACATGAGCCCCAACTTCTGCTGGGCGAGGGGCTCGCCGAGTTCCGCCTGGGGCCAGAGAAACCGCAGCGCTTCGTCGTACTGATTGTCGCGGTACGCCGCTAGACCACGCGCCAGAGCGCCGGGCGTGTCGACAGGCCCAGCTTCCAGCAAGCGCACGCGCGCCGGCTGCGCGAAGCGGCCGTTCGGATACATCGAGAGATACTTGTGGATCAGGCTGAGGTTCTCGGTCTCCTCGATCGACTGCCAGAGCGCCAATTCGCTGACGCCTCTTGTCTCCGTCTGGAGATCGCCGGCGGTTTCACCGGCGTCGAACGACGCACATCCGGCGAGCACAAACGCCAGGACCGTTCCTACTACGCGAAACCACGCCACACTCGCCCCTCGCGGTACGTTACACCACCGTCACTCAAGCATTGTTGCCTGGCATTGTGAAGCTGCGATTCGAAATCGCTGTGGGCTGTTGCTATTACGCCCCGCATTGCGACAGCATGGCCGCTGCGGGTCTTTGAGAGACTACGCGCCCGGGGCACGGCGGCGGCGCGGGAGGATATTCTGTGAAAGAAGTACGCATTGGGCTGATCGGCGCCGGCTGGATGGGCAAGGCGCATGCCAGCGCCTACAAGAATGTGCCCTTGGTGTTTGGTGTGGAGCCGGCCGTTCCAGCCTTGGAAATGATCGCCGACCTCAACGGCGCGTGGGCGGAAGCCGGTGCCAGGGATCTCGGCTTTCGCCGGTGGACGGACAATTGGCGGGACGTGGTCAATGACCGGAACGTTGACGTCATCGACATCACGACGCCGAACAATGTCCATGCTGAGATAGCGATCGCGGCGCTCGAGGCCGGCAAGCCCGTTTACTGCGAGAAACCGCTGGCCCTGACCGCCGGTGAAACCGCGCGGATGGTCGAGGCTGCGAAAGTCAGCAGACAGACAACGTTGGTCGGCTTCAACTACCTCAAGAACCCCGCCCAGGGATACGCGCGGGATCTGATCCGATCAGGTGAGATCGGGGATATCATTCAGTTCCGCGGGTCGTTCGACCAGGATTTCATGACCGACCCTGATGTGCCCTTCAGCTGGCGGCACGAACGTGCGATTGCCGGCGCCGGTGCGCTTGGCGACATGGCGTCCCACTCGATGAGCCTGTCTCAATTCCTCGTCGGAGACGTGGTCGAAGTGTGTGGCATGGCTGAGACCTACATCAAACAGCGTGCGGTCGCCGGTGGCGGATCCGGCCACACGGCGCAGGCGGGCAGCGGCGAGATGCGGGACGTGGAGAATGACGATATCAGCCAATTCATCTTTCGGTACGAGAACGGCGGTATCGGCTACATCACCTCGAGCCGCCTGGGCACAGGACGAAAACTCGGTCTCGACTACGAGATTCAGGGCACAAAGGGCGCGCTGACATTCACGCAGGAGCGGATGAACGAACTGCGGTTGTATCGCCACGCGGAGCCTCGCGCCGAGCGCGGCTACAAGACAATCTTCATTGGACCGGATCACCCCGGCTATGCCGGTTTCCATCCGATTCCGGGAATCGGGCTGGGCTACAACGACCAGAAGATTATCGAGGCCCACGATCTGATCGTGGCGATCGCGACCGGTCAGCCGGCGGAGCCTGATTTCGCCTTTGGGCATCGGGTCGCGGTGCTGCAGGACGCCGTCTTGCGTTCGATCGCGGAGCGACGCTGGGTCCGCGTGGATGAGGTTGGCGGGACTTGAGCGGGCTGGCGCCATCGGGCATCCTGACATTCCTCTCTCCACACCGGTCCCATGTATATCGGCATTGATCTCGGCACCTCCGGTCTCAAGGTTGTCCTCGTCGACGAGGCTCAGCAGATCGTCGCGCAGGCCAACGAACCACTGACGGTTTCGTCGCCGCAACCGCTCTGGTCGGAGCAAGACCCCGAGACCTGGTGGGTTGCCTGCAACAACGCGATGGCGACCCTGCGGGCCGGGTTCCCGAAGGAGATGTCCGCTGTTCGCGGTATCGGCCTATCTGGTCAGATGCATGGCGCGACGCTGCTCGACAGCAGCGATGGGGTGCTACGGCCCTGCATTCTGTGGAACGACGGGCGGTCCGGGGCGCAATGCGAGGAACTGGAGCGCCGCGTGCCGAAATCGCGCAGCATCACCGGCAACCTGGCGATGCCCGGCTTTACGGCGCCGAAGGTGCTGTGGGTCGCCGATAACGAGCCCGAGGTGTTTGCGAAGGTCGCTAAGGTTCTGTTGCCGAAGGACTATTTGCGACTGCGCATGGCCGGTGCCCACATCTCCGAGATGTCGGATTCAGCCGGTACACTGTGGCTGGATGTCGGTGGGCGGCGTTGGTCGGACGAGATGATCGACGGCACGGGTCTCAAGCGCGACGCTATGCCGGAGCTCGTCGAGGGCAGCGAAGCCGGCGGGACATTGCGCGCGGACGTCGCCGCCGACTGGGGAGTCCCGGCGGGGACAGTCGTCGCCGGGGGCGCCGGCGATAACGCGGCAGGCGCCGCCGGTGTCGGTACGGTCGTCGGCGGCCGCGCGTTCCTGTCGCTGGGTACATCGGGCGTCTTCTTCGTGGCGGGCGATCGCTACGCGCCGAACCCGGCCCGCGCGGTGCACGCGTTTTGTCACTGCTTCCCCGACACCTGGCATCAGATGTCGGTGATCCTCAGCGCCGCCAGCTGCCTCGCCTGGGTCACGCAACTCACGCAGGCGGACTCCGAGGCGGCGCTGCTGAGCGAGGTCGAGCGTCTGCCCAACGACGCGCCGGGTGTGCCGCTGTTTCTGCCGTATTTGACCGGCGAGCGGACCCCGCACAACAACCCGCACGCGAAAGGCGTGTTCTTCGGTCTCGGCAACGCAACCGAGCGGGCCGCTTTGGGTCGGGCCGTGCTGGAAGGCGTTGCCTTCGCTTTCGCCGATGGGCAAGCGGCCTTGCAGGAAACCGGCGCCGCCATCGACATGGTGTCGGTGATCGGCGGCGGTGCGCGCAGCCTTTTGTGGGGCCGTATTCTGGCATCCGTGCTCGACCGGCCACTCACTTATCATGAGGGCGGCGAAGTCGGACCGGCGTTCGGCGCCGCCCGTCTCGGCCGCCTCGCCGCCACCGGCGAGACGCCGGCCGCCGT
>CAJICA010000062.1_pt1 | contig 22864 bp, 22 predicted proteins | sample 9199501 | NCBI WGS metagenome assembly CAJICA01 (sample SAMEA7708319, study PRJEB35096) | sediment metagenome | biome: marine neritic benthic zone biome [ENVO:01000025]; feature: sediment [ENVO:00002007]; material: shallow marine sediment [ENVO:03000034] sea grass bed [ENVO_01000059] ... | reverse complement strand
GAAGAGGAACAGCTCGCCACCGGCGTCACGCCTGGACAGGTGCGACTGTCGATTGGTATCGAGCATATCGGCGACATCATCGGCGACATCGATCAGGCTCTCGCCCAGATATGACACGAAACGCCCAGCCCGCGACCGGCCCCGCCTATCCCCGCACGCGGTTACGGCGCAATAGACAGACTGACTGGTCGCGGCGGCTGGTTCGCGAAAGCAGGCTGACACCGGACGACTTGATTTGGCCGGTGTTTATCCGTGAGGGCGGCGATGCAGAGACACCTGTGAAATCGATGCCGGACGTCGTTCGCTACACCATCGACCGGGCGGTCGCGGCGGTCGGCGAGGCGAAAGCACTCGGCATCCCAGCCATTGCGGTTTTCCCCGCCATCGAAGAACGCCTGAAGAGCCCGGCCTGCGAAGAGGCGTGGAACCCGCAGAATTTGGTTTGCCGCACCGTCCGTGCCGTTAAGGATGCGCACCCGGACATCGGCGTGATTTGCGATGTCGCCCTCGACCCGTTCAACAGCGACGGCCACGATGGGCTGGTCCGTGACGGCGAGATTCTGAACGACGAAACTGTCGAGGCGCTGTGCAAGCAGGCGGTTGTGCAAGCCCAGGCCGGCTGCGATGTCGCTGCGCCCTCGGACATGATGGACGGCCGGATCGGCGCGGTGCGCGGTGCGCTGGACGCCGCCGGTTTCCAGAGCACACAGATCATGGCCTATTCGGCCAAATACGCTTCGGCATTCTACGGACCGTTTCGCGACGCGGTGGAAAGTGCCGGCGCGCTCGGCAAGGGCGGCAAGGACACCTACCAGATGGACCCGGCCAACGGCGACGAAGCCCTGCGCGAGGTTGCGCTAGACATTGCCGAAGGCGCCGACATGGTCATGGTCAAGCCGGGGCTGCCCTATCTGGACATCGTCCGCCGTGTGAAGACCGAGTTCGGCATGCCGACCTTCGCCTACAATGTGAGCGGCGAGTACGCGATGGTGAAGTTCGCGGCGCAAGCCGGGGCGATCGACGGGCGGCGCGCGATGCTGGAATCGCTGCTGGCGTTCAAGCGCGCCGGCGCCGACGGGATCTTGACCTACTTCGCGGTTGAGGCGGCGAAAGCCATCGCCTGACGCGGCTGCGGGGCCTGACCCGCGCACCGTTCCACGAACGTCGCAAAAGCGCCCGCGTACCACGGGACGTTGTCGCCGCGACCGTGAAAGCCGACATGGCCGCCGCGGCGGGTTATGTGTGCAATCAAGTGCGGGTTTTGATCCAGGGCGATCGCATCGTACGGCGTGCTCGGCACCCATGGATCGTCGATGGCATGGACCATCAGCGTCGGGGTCGCGATGTCGGCCAGGCCGAACTGCGCCGAACTCTTTTCGTAATAGTCCGCCGCGTCCCGAAAACCGTTGCGCGGCGCCGTGAAGCGTTCGTCGAATTCGACAATCGACCGCGCCCGGCGAACGGCGCGTGCCTCGGGCGCCGAGACGCCGTCGCCAGCCAGCACCTCTCGCCGCATGCGTGCCAGCAGCCACCGGCGGTATGGCCAATTGCGCGGCCGGTGAAAACAGTGCGCCGCCAACGCGAGGTTGATTGGCGCCGACACCGACGCGGCGGCGAACGGGACGGCCCGCCGGCCTTCCTCGGCGAGGTATTTGAGCAGCAGGTTGCCGCCGAGGGAAAAACCGACCGCCGCAACACCCGCGGTCCCGACGGACGCCGGCAGGGCAGCAAACACCGCCCGTGCATCCTCGGTTCGTCCGGCATGATAGTAGTGACGGCAGTGCAGGCGCGATGGTCCGGCGCCGCGCAGGTTCATGCGCAGGACACCATGGCCGCGGCGCAGCAGCGCCGCCGCCATGTGCAGCATATAGGCGCTGTCCTCGCAGCCGGTCAGACCGTGGAAGAGCACGACCAGTACGCCACTCGCGCCGCTGCCACGCTGCAGTGTACCGAGGAGCAGGTCGCCGCTGCCGTCCTGAGTCGCGACCGTCAGCCGCTCGGCCGGCCAGCGCGATAGATCAGCCATGTCACGCAACAGCAGATTGCGGACGGTTTGGAGATGGCCGCCCCACCAGGGCGCCCGCTGGACAAATGACGGTTCGAGCATATCACAGACGCGTTGAGTGCTTGGCAACAACCTGCCTTTCGAAGAGATCCGCATTGCCTGGAGATCGACGGTCGACTAAGAGACCTTCGACATTACCTTCCACCGAGGCGCCATGGCCAGACGAAGACGTGGTCGGTGGCTACGTTGGCCCGTTCGCATCGTGGTCTTCCTTGTTCTCCTAGCCGCAGGCGCGGCGGGCGTCCTTTTTCTATACGCGCGTGCGTCGATTCCGGATTTTGACGGCCGCCGCGTCATCGCGGGAATGACAGAGCCGGTGACGGTCATCCGGGACGAGAACGCGGTACCGCACATCTACGCCGCGACCGATCTGGACGGCTATCGGGCGCTCGGTTTCGTCCACGCGCAGGACCGATTCTTCCAGATGGAGATGAACCGCCGGCTCGGCGCCGGACGGATCGCCGAAATCGCCGGTGCCGGCGCGTTGCCGATCGACCGGTTCATGCGGCTGTTGAATTTCCCTGTATTGGTGGCGGAGATCGTCGAGCAGATGGATCCGGCACCCCGCGCCGCCCTCGAGGCATATAGCGAGGGCGTCAACGCCTGGCTATCCAGCGACGAACGGCGCTTGCCGCCGGAATTCCTGCTGACACTCGAGCCCGAACCTTGGCGACCCGAAGACAGCGTGATCTGGGGCAAGCTCATGGCGCTTCGCCTCTCCGGCAATTTCAATACGGAGCTCCTGCGGGCCCGGCTGGCCAAGCGGTTGAGCGAAGGCCAGATCGCCGACCTCTGGGCACAGGATGGCAATGCCACGACCACCTTGGCGGATGCCGGTGCGCTGCTCGGGGCGGATCGGCTGGACAGCCTCGCCGCCGCCGTTCCGGACGTCTTTGCCACGGCAAGCGCATCGAACGAATGGATCACCGCCGGTCACCTGACTCAAAGCGGCAAGCCGTTGCTGGCCAACGACCCGCACCTCGGCTTCTCGGCACCGGGTCTGTGGTACCTGGCCCGCATCGTGACCCCGGATTTCGAGATAGCCGGGGCAACGGTACCAGGCGTGCCGTTCACGCTGCTCGGTCACAACACCCATGTCGCCTGGGGTCTGACCACGGCCGAAGCCGATGTCCAGGATCTCTTCATCGAGCGCCTGGCACCCGATGCGCCCGGCCAATACCTCACGCCCGGCGGCCCGGCCCCGTTCGTGACGCGGGAGGAGCGCATCGATGTCCGCTTCCGGAGCGAACCCGAAATCTTGACGATCCGCGAAACGCGGCACGGTCCCATCCTGTCGGACATTGATCCGAGTGTCGGCGACACGGTTGAAGGCGGCCATGTCCTGGCACTGGCATTCACGGGGGCGCGTCCCGACGACCGAACCGCCGAAGGCATGTACTTCGTCAACCGAGCGACAGACTGGCGGTCCTTCCGGTCGGCGCTCCGGCTCTTCGGTGCGCCGATCCAGAACTTCGCCTACGCGGATACCGCGGGGCGGATCGGCTTCCTGACGCCAGGCCGGATACCGATCCGGCGCAGCGGTAACGGTAGTCGCCCAATGCCCGGCTGGACGGGCGCATCCGACTGGACGGGATTCGTCCCGTTCGGCGCGCTCCCGCAGTTGGTCGATCCGCCAAGTGGCCGCATCGTCAACGCCAACAACCGCCTGGTCGGTGACGGCTATCGTTACTTCATCGCGGCCGATTGGCCGCCAGCCTTTCGGGCCGAGCGCATCGAGAAGCTGCTCCGCGACGAGCCGCAGCACTCGCCCGCCACGTTCGCTGCGATTCAAAACGATGCCGTTTCAGAAGCAGCCCAGGACATCGTGCCAAGACTTCTGGAATTGGTGTCCGACCAGCCATTGGCCCAACGCGAGACCGCGGCGGTCAACATGCTAGCCGACTGGAACGGGCTGATGGCCCGCGAGCGCGCGGAGCCGCTTATTTTTTTGGCCTGGCTGATGCGGCTCGGTGACCACCTGTGGAACGACGAATTAGGCGGCCTGGCCAACGACTATCGCGGGCTGCGACCACAGGTGATCCGGCATATCCTCGACCGCCGGCCGATCTGGTGTGACGATGTCGGCACGCCGGCGGTGGAGACCTGCGAAGGGCAGGCGGCGGCCGCCTTGCAGAGCGCGCTCGATCTGCTGGCGTCACGGTTTGGTGACCGGCCTTCGGATTGGCGCTGGGAAGATGCGCACGTCGCGACGTTTCAGCACCAGTTCCTGGGCCGCTTTCCCGTGCTACGCCAGTTGACGGAGATCGCCATACCCACAGACGGCGGCCCGTTCACCGTCAACCGCGGCGTTGCCCGCCTGACCGAAGGCGACAGCATGTTCAATCACGTTCATGGCCCCGGGTTTCGGGCGATCTACGACCTCAGCGATCTGGCCGACACCCGCTTCATGATTGGCACCGGTCAATCCGGCCACCCGCTTTCCCGTCACTACGACGACCTAATCGAGCGCTGGCGCGATGGGCTTTACGTCCGGGTTGGGGGCAGCCTGGATGTCCTCACCGAGAGCGCGATCGGCGTCATGACCCTGGCGCCGGCTCCTTAACCTAAACCGCTTCTTAACTGCTGTCCCGCACGATCCGACGGGAAGAATTCTGTTAAAAATCCGTCGGGTCTGGGCGCATGTTTGTCATCCTCGGCTGGGTCATCGTCATCGGCTGTGTCCTCGGGGGATACGTCGCGCTCGGCGGTAAACTGGCCGTTCTTTATCAGCCGTTCGAGCTGGTCATCATCGGCGGCGCCGCCCTCGGCGCCCTGATTACCGGCACGCCGAAGACGGTGCTTGGCAGGCTCGGCAAGGGATTCGGCGCGGCTCTAAAGGGGCCGAAATACAAGAAGGACGACTACATCGAGCTTTTGTCGCTCCTTTACACGCTGTTCAGACTCGCCAAGACGAAGGGCAACCTGGCGCTCGAGACCCACGTGGAGAACCCGGAGGAGAGCGAACTATTCGCGAAGTTTCCAAAGTTCATGGCGGATCATCATGCGGTGGAGTTCCTTTGCGACTATCTGCGGATGATCACCCTCGGCACGGAAAACGCGCACGAGATCGCCGAGCTCATGGACGAGGAGTTGGAGACGCACCACCATGAGGACAGCCAGGTGTCCGATGCGATCCAGGGGATGGCCGACGCCCTGCCGGCTCTGGGCATCGTGGCCGCGGTGCTTGGCGTCATCAAGACCATGGGATCGATTACCGAACCGCCGGAGATCCTCGGCAAACTCATCGGTGGCGCGCTCGTCGGTACGTTCCTGGGCGTATGGATGGCCTATGGGTTCGTCGGGCCGCTATCGGGGGCGATCAAGGGCGCCAACGACGCCAACGGCCGTTACTTGCTGTGCATGAAGGCTGGCATCATCGCCCACATACAAGGCTACGCACCACAGGTATCAGTCGAGTTCGCCCGCAAGATGTTGCTGTCCACCGCGCGACCGAGCTTTGCCGAGGTGGAAGACGCCGTGCAGCAAGGCGCCTGACGGCTGCGGTCCGCCAGTAGTCCCGCGAAATGTCCGACAATCAACAACCGATAATTATTAAGAAGGTCAAGGGCGGCGGGCACGGCCATCACGGCGGTGCCTGGAAAGTCGCCTATGCCGATTTCGTGACGGCCATGATGGCATTCTTCTTGTTGCTGTGGCTGCTCAACGCGACGACCGAAGAGCAGAAGCAAGGCATCTCCAACTACTTCAGCCCGGTCTCGGTCTCTGCTAACAGCAGCGGCTCCGGGGGCCTCTTCGGCGGCACGAATTTCGCGTCAGATGGCAATTTCTCGAGTGGTAACGGACCGGACGAGGGCAGCGCCATTGTGCGTTTGCCGCCGGTAGTCCAGGGTCAAGCGGAGGTCGACTTCGACAGCGACAATGACTCACCGCCGGAGAACCTTTCGGAAGAGGAACTCGCCGAACTGGTCGCCAAGCAAGAGGAAGAACAGTTCGAGGAAGCCGCCGCGGAACTTCGTCAGGCCATACGTCGCGTGCCCGAGCTGGCCGAGCTTCAGGACAGCTTGATTGTCGAGCAGACGCCCGAGGGCCTGCGAATTCAGCTCTTGGATCAGGAGCAGGTGTCGATGTTCGCCCTAGGTAGCAGCGAACCGGCCGAGGAGACCCGCCGCCTGCTCGGGCTGGTCGCGGAAGCGGTAAAGAACCTGCCGAACAAGCTCTCGATCAGCGGCCACACGGACGCCCGACCGTTTAGCGGCGGCTCGGGCTATAGCAACTGGGAATTGAGCTCCGACCGGGCCAATGCGGCCCGCCGCATGCTTATCGATTCCGGTGTCGAAGCAGGCCGCGTGTCACAGGTACAAGGCCGCGCCGACACCGAACTTCTGCTCCCGGAGGAGCCGGAATCCCCGCGCAACCGGCGAATAAGCATCGTCCTCCTCCGCGAGAACAAGGTGGCGCAAGAAGCCACACGTGTAGAGCTCGAAGCACCGGTCGTACCGGAAGGGTCGTTACTGCGCCAATAATCCAAGCGAGCGTTTGCCGATCGTTCCGACCCGGCTACAATCGCCGCAATGACCAACCAACTGTTTCAGTCGCCTCAGGTCTTCTACCGTACCGGGCCGATGCCGTGTCCATATATACCTGGACGGGTGGAGCGCAATCTGTTCACCGAGCTGCATGGTCCGAACGCCGCCGACTTGCACGACAAGTTGGCCGGGGCCGGGTTTCGCCGCAGCCATCATATCGTCTACCGGCCGGCCTGTTCCGATTGCAACGCTTGCACTCCGGTCCGTGTCCAGGTCGACGCGTTTCGTATGAGCACGTCGCTGCGACGGATCCGCCGGCGCAACGCCGACCTGACCACCGAGGTCATGCCGGCCTATGCGACGATCGAGCAGTATGGGCTGTTCATCCGCTATCAGCGTGGCCGGCATGGCGGCAGCGAGATGGCGGCAATGACGTATGAGGACTACCGCAGCATGGTCGAGGACAGCTTCGTCCGGACTTGGCTGGTGCTCTTCCGCGGGCGTGACCACGCCCTCGTTGCGGCCGCGCTCGTCGACCAGCTGGCGGACGGTCTATCAGCGGTCTACAGCTTCTTCGAGCCGGAAGAACGCCGGCGGGGGCTCGGCACGTACATCATTCTGTGGCTCATCGATGAGGCGCGCCGGCGTGCGGTCCAGCATCTGTACCTTGGCTACTGGGTCCGCGAGTGTGACAAGATGGCCTACAAGACCCGCTTTCAGCCGGCCGAGGCCCTGCGGCCCGAGGGCTGGGTCGATCTTGGCGAGCTTGCCGCGCGCCCCGTCTGAACAGGGCTTTCTTAACCGTTCTCCGGTTTCCTGAGCCGACCGCACAGGGGGTACGGATGAAACGCCGCACGTTTCTGACTTCGGCAGCGACGGGCGCGGCGGCGGCGAGCGTCGCCGCGCCCGCGGTTGCGCAAGGCATCCGTCAGCTGAGTCTGATCTCCGTCTGGCCGCGTAAGCTGCCGGGTCTCGGCAATGCCGCCTTACGACTGGCGCGCCGGATCACCGTGGCCTCCGATGGCCAACTCGAGGTGCGCGTCTTCGCGGCCGGCGAACTGGTACCACCCTTCGAGTCGTTCGATGCGGTCGCCGGCGGCCGGGCTGACATGTATTACGGATCGGAGGAGTTCTGGAGCGTGAAGTCGCCGGCCTATGCGTTCTTCGCCGGCGTGCCCTTCGGACTCACCGCAGACGAAAACCTGGCCTGGATCCGCGAAGGCGGTGGTCAGGAGCTGTGGGACGAGTTGTCGGCGCAGCACAACATCAAGCCCTTCCTGGTCGGTGACATGGGCGGCCAGTTGGGCGGTTGGTTCCTCTCCGAAGTGGGGAACGCGTCGCAGCTCGATGGCATGCAAATCAGCGCGCCGCAGCTGCTCAGCCGCGCCCTAGAGCGGCTTGGCGCGACGGCGGCGCCACTGCCTCTAATCAGCGTCTTCCCGGCGATGCAGTCGAAGTTTATCGATGGCGCGGTGGGTATGGGGCCGTGGATCGATCTCTCGTTCGGTCTTTATCAAACGGCCTCAAACTACCATTTCCCCGGTCTGCACGCCGCGAGCCTGCCCTTGAGCCTCGGTCTCAACAAGGACCTGTGGGACGATCTTTCAGTCACCATCAGGCGGTCGTCCACATGGCCGCATCGTCCGAATACGTCGCCATGTTCGCCGAGTTCGCCGCCCGCAACGCGGCCGCTCTGCGAGTCTTGCGGAAACAGCATGGTGTGGTGGTGAGGACGTTCCCGAAGGACGTGCTCAACACAGTCGGCGCGGCGGCCGGCGAAGTCGTTGCGGAGGCCGGACAGGCCGACGCTCTTGCGGGACGGATCTACGAATCGTTCTTAGCACACCGGCGTCTTGCGATCTCGTGGTCCCGGCTGACGGATCACGCGTTCGTCAGCGCCCGCTCCTTGCCTTTCCGCTACACAGCCGGTTGAACTGCCGGCCCACGTATTTTGCAGGACGCGAATGGTATCTATACTTTCACGAATCGACGGTACCGGACCAACATAGGCCGGTGAGCGCCAGGGGGTGGCGCACTCGGCCGCCAAGGGAGGCTATCTTCATGAAAAGGCGCGCGTTCCTTTCTACCGCAACGATCGGCGCAGGTGCAGCCGCCGCCGCATCGACGTTTCCGAAGCCCGCGATCTCACAAGGAATAAAAGAAATCCGGCTGGTCACGACGTGGCCGAAGAATTTCCCGGGACTGGGAACGGGTGCCGAGCGGTTTGCGCAGCGGATCACCCAGGGGTCGGAAGGAAAGCTCCAAGCCAAGGTCTTTGCCGCCGGCGAACTCGTGCCGCCGTTCGAGTCGTTCGACGCTGTCTCGGGTGGGACGGCCGAGGTCTATCATGGCGCCGAGTATTATTGGCAGGGCAAGTCTAAGGGCTTCAATTTCTTTGCCGCAGTGCCGTTCGGGCTAACGGCGACCGAGATGGACGCCTGGATCCACCACGGTGGCGGCCAGGAGTTGTGGGACGAGCTGGCCGCAGACTTCAATCTTAAGCCGTTTCTTGCCGGCAACACCGGCGTGCAGATGGGCGGCTGGTTCAACAAGGAAATCAACAGCCTTGAGGACTATCGCGGTCTCAAGATCCGCATGCCGGGTCTCGGAGGCGAGGTCTTGCGTCAGATCGGCGCGGCCGCCGTCAACCTGCCGGGCGGTGAGATCTTCCCGTCGCTGCAGTCCGGTGCGATCGATGCAACGGAATGGGTCGGTCCTTGGAACGATCTGGCGTTCGGGTTCTACAAGGTTGCCAGCTTCTACTACTATCCCGGCTTCCACGAGCCAGGCACATCACTGAGCGCCGGCATCAATCGCCAGCTCTGGGAAAGCCTGACGAGCGATCAACAGTCCCTGATCGCGAGCGCCGCAGCAGCCGAGAACAACTTCACACTCGCCGAGTTCAATGCCCGCAACAACGCGTCGCTGAACGAGCTCGTCAGCACCCACGGGGTCGAAGTCCGGCGCTTCAGCAACGACGTGATGAATGCCATCGGCAACGCGGCGGGTCAGGTTGTCGCCGATGCGGCAGCCGGCGATCCGCTGACGCAGCGGATCTACGACAGTTTCATCGAGTTTAGGCGGAATGCGATCGCCTGGTCGCGATTGTCTGACCAGGCATTCTGGGAAGCGCGGTTGTTGCCGTTCCAGTACGAGCGCACCTAAGCCAGAAGCCCGTCGTTTCTGATATTGGGCCCGCACTCGATCGAGGCGCGGGCCCAAGTCATGCTGGCGTAGCGCGAAAGTCTGAATATGGAAGTCGTCGCTTCGTTGGCACGCGCCATTGATGAGTTGAACGAGCGCATCGGCCGGGTTGTTGCCTGGGCAGCCCTGCTGATGGTTCTCGTTCAATTCGCCGTGGTTTTGATGCGTTACGTCTACGGCCTCAACTTCATCTTCATGCAGGAATCGATTGTCTACCTGCATGCAGTCCTATTCATGCTCGGCGCCGGTTATACCCTCTTGCATGGTGGCCATGTACGGGTCGACATTTTGTATGCGGGCGCGACGCGGCGGACGAAGGCCTGGGTAGATTTGGTTGGCGTCATCGTCTTCTTGATCCCCGTCTGCGCGATCATTATCTCGTTCTCGTTTCCTTACGTGCAGTCGTCGTGGGCTGTCTTCGAGGGCTCGAGGGAAACGAGCGGCATCCAAGCCGTCTTCCTTCTGAAGACGGTCATTCTGGTTTTTGCGATCCTCATTCTGCTGCAAGGCGTGGCGCTTGCCTTGCACTCGGTCGTCGCCCTCGCAGGTGGTCCCGACAGCGACGAGACCGCCTGATGACTCTGCAGGAAGTCCTCGTCGCCGTCATGTTTCTATCGACGATCGGCGCGCTGATGGCGGGCTTCCCCGTCGCCTTCACACTGTCCGGAGCTGCCATCATCTGGTCGGCGATCGCCTTTAGCCTTGGTGTTTTCGACGTCAGTTTCTTCGGTGCGTTGCCTTCCCGGATTTTCGGCAACGCGATGACCAATGAGGTTTTGATCGCGGTACCTCTCTTCGTCTTCATGGGCGTGATGCTGGAGCGGTCGAAGGTCGCCGAAGAACTCCTCGAAACGATGGGCAAGCTGTTCGGTGCCATGCGCGGCGGCCTCGGCGTTTCGGTTTCGGTCGTGGGCGCGCTGCTGGCCGCCTCCACGGGTATCGTCGGCGCGACCGTGGTGACCATGGGACTGCTGTCGTTGCCGACGATGTTGCGCCGTGGTTACGACCCGGCGCTTGCCTGCGGGTCGATCTGCGCGTCGGGCACGCTCGGCCAAATCATCCCACCGTCGATCGTCCTCATTCTGCTGGGCGACCAGATTTCCAACGCCTATGTCGATGCCCAGCGCGAGATCGGTAACTTCGCGCCGGAACCGGTCTCGGTCGGCGACCTGTTTGCCGGCGCACTGCTGCCGGGGCTTCTCCTGGTTGGGCTGTACATTCTCTACCAATTGATCACGGCATGGCTCCGACCACTCACGTCCCCAGCAATTCCGCGGAGTGACTTGGAGATCCACGAGGGTCTCGTTCGCCTGGTTCTCAGCGCCCTTGTCCCGCCGCTGGTTCTTATACTCGCCGTGCTCGGCTCGATCCTGCTCGGCATTGCGACCCCGACCGAGGCGGCCGCCGTTGGGGCGATCGGCGCAACGTTGCTGGCGGGCTATCGGCTGCGCAAGGCTGAGGGTGGTGCTCCGGCCATGTCGCCTGCCCCGGTCTTCGTGGCGGCCATCGGCTTGGTTGTCATGCTCGTCCTACAGGCCCTGGTCGATCTACGGCTCGGCCGTGAGGTCATTCCAACCGGCGACATGATCGCCATTGTGGTGACGGCGGTCGCGGCGGTTGGTCTCGTCTGGGGCATCGGCGTCAGCCTGATACGGGTGAACCAGCTGCGCATTCTCACCTCGGTGACGCGCTCGACCATGGAGATCTCGTCCATGGTGTTTGTCATCCTGATCGGCGCGGCGGTCTTCTCTCTCGTCTTTCGGGCGCTCGGTGGCGACGACATGGTCGCGGAGATATTGAGCAGTGTCCCCGGCGGGACGTTTGGCGCGATCCTCGTCGTTATGCTCGTGATGTTCGTGCTCGGCTTCTTTCTCGATTTCATCGAGATCACGTTCGTCGTTGTGCCGATTGTCGCGCCCGTCCTGCTGCAGGCCGATATCAGCCCGGTTTGGCTCGGCGTCATGATGGCCATGAATCTGCAGACGTCGTTCCTCACGCCACCGTTTGGCTTCGCGCTATTTTATCTGCGCGGCGTGGCCCCGCCGGAGGTGACGACCCAACACATCTACCGGGGCGTGATGCCGTTCGTCGCCATTCAACTGCTCGCGCTGATCGTGCTGGCGGCCGTACCGGGATTGGCGAATTGGCTACCGAGCATTATCTTCGGCTCGGTCTATACGTAGGTCGGAATACAGGAGCCGTGCCGAGGGCAGGCTCAGGCAACCTTGCAGACACCCTCTTGCCGAACCCGCAGCCGCGAGACGGCATCCGGGCCGAACACGCTCCGCATCGTCTGGGCGAATTCCGGGTAGGTGGATGTCGGCACATAGGCTTGCATGGTGCCTGCAAAACCACCGCCCTGAACGCGGCAAGCGCCGTGCCCTTTCAGAAATCGGCTGGCGAGAGTGAGCCCCAGCGTCACACCCTGTTCGTCGACGGCGCGCGGCGAGTAGACGTTCTGCAGCACCTTCCAGGATGAATCGCCCGACTCTCTGACCAAGTCTAAGTACGTTTCGACATCCTGATCCTTAAGAGCGTCGATCTGAAGGGTGACGCGGTCGTTGTCGGCGAGGAAGTGAAGGCCCCTCAGGATCGCCCGATCGCCGACCTCTTCTCTGAGGCGGGGTATGTTCGCCAATAGGACGTCGTCGGTGATCTCCCGGCACACCTGTTTCCCCAGTGCCGCGGCCAGGGCCTTCATTTCCTGTGGAACCGCCGCGTAGTCGGGGGTGAGATCCGCGTGATGGCCGCCGGTATCGACGACGACGAGTTCGTAGCCGTGTTCCGAGAAATCAAACGCGACCTGTTCGATGTCCGGGGACGACGGGTCCGCAAAGTCTATGCTGATGATACCACCCACGGCGCAGGCGGTTTGGTCCATCAATCCGCAGGGTTTTCCGAAGTATTCGTTCTCCGCATATTGTCCGGCCTGTGCCAATACGACGGGATCGGTATCGCCATCGTTGTAGAGGTGGTCGAAGATCGAACCGAGTAGAACCTCAAACGACGCCGACGAACTGAGTCCCGATCCCGTTGCAACATCGCTCACGATGTATCCGCAGAAACCCCCGGTATTCAGTCCCGAAGACTGAAGTCGTGCAGCCACGCCGCGTACCAAGGCCTCGGGCTTTCCGTGTTCTGCTGCGTCCGGAATCGCACTCTCCAGCGAGATATCGATCGGCGCCTCGAACCCTTCGGTCCACAGAACGACCCGATTGTCTTCACGCGGTGAGACGGCGGCGACCTTGTCGAGCTGAATGCCGGCCGCCAACACACGGCCGTGGTTGTGGTCGGTGTGATTGCCGCCTAGCTCGGTCCGGCCCGGTGCGCTGAAAAAGTGCGCGGCACCACCGGAGAACTTCGCGTCAAAACCGGCCAAGAGCCCCGTGTAGCGATTGCGTTGTGAGACGATCGCGTCCTCGCCGTAGAGTTCGCCGAGGGTGTCATCGCAGCCGCCTTGCGCAATCTTGGTGCGCAAATCATCGAGACTATGCATCACGTCTCCGAGTAGTGAATGGTCGGCAATGAGCGAAGCATCTCGGCACTCTTCTCGGCGGTGATGTCGCGCTGCGGCATGCAGAGCATTTCGTATCCAACCATGAACTTCCGCACACTCGCCGACCTGAGAAGGGGTGGGTAAAAATGAAGATGCATATGCCACGAGCTGTGTTCCTGACCGTCCATTGGCCGCTGATGAATGCCCATCGAGTAGGGAAAGCTTGATTTGAACAGATTGTCGTACTTGATGGTCAATTGACGGACGATTTGAGCCAGGTCCGTGCTTGCCTGCGCGTCGAGCTCGTCCAGGGAACGGTAATGGGACCTTGGCAACACCAGGGTCTCAAACGGCCAGACCGCCCAGAACGGCACGACAACGACAAACGAGTTGTTCTGAACAACAAGACGCTCACCTGCGTCCGTCTCCAGACGAAGATAGTCACATAGCAAGCAGCTCCCTTTCTCCCCTTGGTACGCCACTTGGCACTCCGTCTCTATCGCCGGGATCATGGGGACGGTCTGGTTGGCCCATATCTGCCCGTGCGGATGGGCGTTGGAACACCCCATGGTCTCGCCGCGATTCTCGAAGACCTGCACATAGGATGTTGTCGGATCGGCCCCAAGGATGCGGGACTCTTCGGTCCATAGCGCAACCACCTTCTCGACATCGGCTTGGCTCATCCGGGCGAGCGTCAGGTCGTGACGCGGCGAGAAACAGAGCACCCGGCAACTACCGGATTCCGACCTCGCGACGAGCAGCCCGTCGTCATTCACCGCGCCGTCGGGTGTATCATGGACCAAAGCGGAGAAGTCGTTGGTGAACGCGTAAGTCCCGGTGTACGGCGGGGTCTTGGCGCCGCCGGCGCGGTCATTCCCCGGGCAGAGATAGCAGTCGGGGTCGTACCTTGGGGCGTCGAGAACCTGCGGTGGATCGACCTTCCCCTGCCACGGCCGCTTCGTACGGTGAGGCGATACGAGAACCCACTCCCCGGTGAGCGCATTCTTCCTTCTATGGACGTGATCCTGAAGGTCCATGCGAACTCCTTACGTCACGCGCCAAGCTGTCGCCATGGTCGTCTCCTAGGCGAGGGGAATATCCGTGGTGCCCTTGGTTGCCTGATAGGCCGCCGATAGTTCCGCGTAGGTCCGGGCGAGCGCATCGGCCCGGCTTTGCAGCGCCTGCCAATCCGCTGCCGGCAGCCGGGCGATCATCTCCATGATGCTATGGCTCTTCCAGAACGCATTCTCGCGGACGTAGTTGCCGCCGCTAACCCCGAAGACCTCCTGAAGTATCTTCAAATCGTGGGGGATGTTGAAGGTGTCCGCCGTGTCGGCGTAGCCGAACAGATAATAGAAATTATCGAAACCCGCCCATGTGATCGCGGATAGGCATAGCGAACAGGGCTCGTGCGTCGCCACGAAAATGCAGTCTCGAGTCGGCGGCCGTTGCGCCGCGGGCATCTCGTAGAACTGCTTCAGTGTGTGGACTTCGCCATGCCACAGCGGGTTCTCGATCTCGTTGTTGGTGCCGGCCAGAACCAAGGACAGGTCGGCTTTGCGCAGAATGGCGGCGCCGAACACCTTGCTGCCGTGGCTGACCCCGATCCGAGTCAGGGGAACGACATCGTTGCCGATCACGTCGAGAAGACGGTCGACACGCTTTGCATCGGCCGTCTTCAACACCGTGCCACGCCATTGGATCGTCTCTTGTGGGCAGTGTAGGCCGTCGGGCCACAGACCGCACCCCAGACAAACCAGTCGGCCTAACCGGTTGCGGTGGCCTTTCGCGCAAGCGGGTCCGTACCGATGACGCGGCCACCCGGCCCAAAGGCAACGACCATCAGCAGGCCACCGGCGATCGACAGGTTCTTCAGGAAGTGGACCATCTCGCCCTGTTGCTCGAAACCGGTCAGCGTCCAGAAGTTGTGGAAGATGAGAGCTGCGACGACGGAGAAAGCGGCCAGCGCGGCGGCGGCGAGGCGTGCCTGAAAGCCGACGATCAGCGCGAGACCGCCGCCGATCTCGAGGACGATGGCGCCAGCCAAAAATAGAGGCGCGAATGGCATGCCCTTGGCGGCCATGAAGCCGAGGGTGCCTTCCCAACCCGGAATCTTGAATACGCCACTCAAAACGAAGATCAGGCCGAGAAGGATCCGGCCGAGCAACGGTAGGTTCTGTTGAAGTGCGGTCATTTCATGCTCCGATCCACAATGCTGTCTCTCGCCGCACTAAACAGCGGCACGATGCCCGAAATAGACTGTTGCTTCACGAAGACTAGACTTATATTCATAGACTTATTGTTGCGAAATAGAGAACAATGAAGACGGACCTGAACGACCTCGTCGTGTTCACCCATGTCGTTGACGCAGGCAGCTTCACGGCCGCCGCGCGCGGGCTAGGTCTCCCGAAATCCGCGGTGAGCCGCCGCATCGCCCGCCTGGAGGAGCAGCTCGGCGTACGCCTGTTACATCGCACCACGCGCAAGCTGAACCTGACGGACGCCGGCCGAACGCTGTACGACCGCGGCGCGCGCATCGTATCCGATGTCAAGGATGTGGAGCGGGCCGTGGCGGAGATGCAGGAGCGGCCGCGCGGCCTTCTGCGCGTGACGGCACCGGTCGAGTTTCCATCCGCGGCGCAGCTTGTGACCGGCTTTCTCAATCTCTTTCCCGAGGTGCAAATCGACCTGGACCTGACCAATCGCTACGTCGATCTGGTCGAGGAGGGGATCGATGTTGCCGTGCGGGCCGGGCAGCTCGCCGATTCCTCGCTGGTTGCCAAAAAGCTGGGCGACGGCCGCCGGATTCTAGTCGCCAGTCCCGCGTACCTGGCCACGCGCGGCACGCCGGCGGACATCGGCGCGCTTTCCGATCATGACTGCATTCTTTTTGGGCCGTGGTCGGCAAAAGCGACCTGGTCGCTAATCGGGCCGCGTGGCCCGTTGAAGGTGCCGGTGCGGGGTCGTATCTCCGTCAACCATCTCGATGCGGTAAGGCGCGTGGCCCTGGCCGGCCTCGGCATTGCCGTGCTGCCTGTCGACTGGATCGCCAATGATCTGACCGCCGAGCGGCTCAGTCATGTCTTGCCCGATGTCAATCCGCCCCCGGGCTCAATTTGGGCGGTTTATCCCAGCCGGAAACACGTGCCGCCGACCGTCCGCGCGTTTGTGGATTATCTGAAGACGAGCTTTGCTGAGCACATCCCGCCCGGTGTGCCGACAGTGCCCCAAACGGTCTAAAGTGATTTCGCCATGAGCAAAGCCTTCACCAAAGAGGCCGACGGCGACGAAGCTGAGATCGACGTTCCGGAACCGGTGTTGCCGCCAGGTGCCAAGAACTACATCACGGCGGCCGGCCTCGCGCGCCTGCAGGACGAGCTGCGGCAACTGCGTCGGGTCGAACGGCCCAAGGTCGTCGAGGTTGTCGCCTGGGCGGCCGGCAACGGCGACCGCTCGGAGAACGGCGATTACATCTACGGCAAGAAACGGCTGCGGGAGATCGACCGTCGCACTCGCTTTCTCCTGAAGCGCATTGAGATCGCGGAAGTGGTCGATCCGCGCAAACAGACAAACCGTGATCAGGTGTTCTTCGGTGCGAGCGTCACGTATCTCGACGCACGCGACCAAGAGAAGACCGTTCGGATTGTCGGGATCGACGAGGCCAGGCACGATCGAGGGGAGGTCAGTTGGGTGTCGCCGATAGCCCGCGCGCTGTTAAAGGCCCAGGAAGGGGATGCGGTGACTGTCCGCACGCCGAACGGCGTCGAAACGATCGAAGTGCTCGACATCTCATATCCCGACCAATAACGGCCTGGTCCCTATCGGTGCGCTGCCATGATCAGAATTACCGGCCAGATCAGCCTCGATCCCGCCGAGATTGAACGAACCTTCATCCGCGCCTCCGGCCCCGGCGGCCAGAACGTTAACAAGGTTTCGACCGCTGTGCAGCTGCGCTTCGACCTCCGAAACGCCCCGTCGTTGCCGGAAGATGTACGGGAGCGGGCGGCGCGCCTAGCCGGCCGGCGGCTCACCAAGGACGGCGTCATCGTCATCACGGCGGCGCGCTACCGCACCCAGGAAGGCAACAACGCCGACGCTGTGAAGCGACTGGTCGAGCTTCTTCAGAAGGCGGCCCGGCGTCCGACCAAACGCCGACCGACAAGGCCCAGCCGCTCGGTGAAACGGCGCCGGGTCGATGCCAAGACCCGGCGCGGATCCGTCAAGCGCTTGCGTCGCGGACCTGTGACGGAGGATTAGTACAACCTAGTCCGCGTTTCTTCCGTAGCGGCTGGCATGAAATATGGGGCGCCGGCCTGAAGTGCCGCACGAATTGCGACCTCCGATTTGCCGGTCTAGCTTGCCGCTGTGACGTCGAGAGAGGGGAGCAATGTCGAAGATCGCCGCAAGACTGGATTCCCTGGGCCTGGTTTTACCAGCGCCGTTGCAGGTGCCCCCCGGTGTGACGTTGCCCTTCCCGTGGCTGAATGTCCGCGGCAACCGGGTGTTCGTCTCCGGCCACGGACCGCAGGAGCAGGACGGCGCCGTCACCGGTCCGTTCGGTCAGGTCGGCGCCGAGGTCAGCATTGAGGACGCGACCGAGTTGGCGCGGAAAACCGCCCTATCGATGCTCGGCAGCCTGCAGCGTGAGCTCGGCGACCTGGACCGGATAACCGCCTGGTGCCGGGTGTTCGGCATGGTCAATTCAGCGCCCGGGTTCGACCGGCAGCCGATGGTGATCAACGGCTTCACCGAGGTGATTCTCGATGTCTTCGGGCCGGATATCGGCCGACATGCCCGCTCCGCCGTCGGCCTGGCCGGCCTGCCGTTCAAGATCGCGGTCGAGGTCGAGGCCGAGCTCCTCATCGCCACCTGAGGCGTGCTTCGAACCAGTTCTCACAATTTTGCGAGTATTCGAGGCAAGAAAGCCTTTCTTAGTGACGGCCATCACTTAATGGCTCCGGGCATCGTCCCACCTCGTGTGTACAAGCTCGGAAGGTCGTCTGATGTTTGGGTCAGACTCGTACAGAGACTACGCCGCCGCCACCAAGGAGCGTTTCTTCGCGGGTATCGCGGTATGGATTGCGTTCGTCAGCGTTCTTGCGATCGTCTGACTGACCAATTCCGTCGTCGTTGATCCCGTCGCTTAGGGCGGCGGGATCGCGCCGCCGGCGGCCCTAGACGGACGACAAGAACGACCCTAGGCGCGTCCGATGCGCGGCTCGCCCCCTTGCTCCGCCATACTCGGACCAAACGCGCGATCGAGGGTCCGCGTCGAGTCCGTTGCCAACGTCGCCGCCTCGGTAATGAGGTCCAAAATCTTCATGTTGTTGGCCATCACCAGGTGGGCTTCTTCACGGTGATCGTCGGCGATTTTGACGCACCGATTCAGGATATCCTTGCGGATTGCTATGAGAATATCCTCGAGTTTGAAGCCTGTCGGGTTCTCGTCGGAAACGAGGAATCTGGTCATGAGCATCTCCGCGGGGTTTACACCAGTCTAAAGGACCGGCGGTAAACACGCGGTAACCAACGCCGACCTAACCGACCGCGGTTTTCCGCGATCTGGCGCCTTTGAACCGGAATAACAGAGCCTTTTAAGCCAGTTTTAACCGGCTGCGGGCCAGTCTCAGGCGATCCTAAGCGACAAGCCGGAAAGACGAGGTCGGCCATGAAACAGGCGTATCTTACGACGATAGTTCTCTTGGAGCGTATGCATCGCCAGTTCCTCGAGGTCCTAAAGGCCGAACTCGACCGCCTCGAGATCCGGGACATCAACAACGTCCAGGCGCTGATCCTCTACAACATCGGTCACGACGAATTGACGGTCGGCGAGCTGACCCTTCGCGGCTACTATCTCGGCTCCAACGTCTCCTACAACGTGAAAAAGCTGACGGAAAATGGTTTCCTGAAGCACGAGCGCTCGCCCCATGACCGCCGCTCGGTTCGGGTGAGCCTGACCGAAAAAGCGCTCGGTTTGCGGCAGCAACTAGACGTCATGTTCGACGCCCAGCTCAACGCCGTCACATCGGAGATCGAGGAAAGCGAGCTTACCGGCGCCGTCGCCAGCCTGCGCAAGCTCGAGCGCTTCTGGTTGCAGCAGCTCGGTTTTGGACCGCGGGTCGCGGATTTCCCGTTCGCCGCCTGACCGGACCTAGTTCGGGAGAGCTTCCCTGGGCTCTACCACGCGACCGCGGATGGCCTGACGCAGCTTGACCAGGGCCTTCTCTTCGATCTGCCGAATCCGCTCCTTACTCACGCCGAAATCGGCGCCGATCTCGGCGAGCGTGCTCTTATCCTCTTCAAGGAAGCGGCTGACGATGATCTGACGCTCTCGGGCCGTCAGCACATCCATCGCTTCCCGCAGCCAGCGCGACCGTGTCTCGCCGTCGATCACGTCGATCGCGATATCTTCCGGTCCCGGACCGAGATCCCGCAGCATATCCATCTGCTCGGTCGAGTCGTCCTCGACCCCGACACTGGCGTTAAGGGAGGCATCCGGGCCGGATAGGTGGGTTTCCATCCGCTCGACATCGGTCGATTTCACGTTCAGCTGCTCGGCCATCCGCTCCCGGTCGGCGGCCGTGAGTTCGCCGTCGGGGCCGGTCGCTAATCGCGCCCGGGCCTTGCGGAGATTGAAGAATAGCCGCCGCTGCGACGGTGTGGTGGCGACGCGCACGATTGAGTTGTGCCGCAGAATGTGGTCCTGGATGGCCGCCATGATCCACCAGCCGGCATAGGTCGAGAACCGCGCATTGTGCGCCGGGTCGAAGCGGGCCGCCGCTTCCATCAAGCCGATGTTGCCTTCCTGCACCAGATCGCCGATCGGGAGCCCATAGCCGCGAAAGCCCCAGGCGATGCGAACCACGAAGCGGGCATACGCCGTGATCAGCTCATGCAGGGCGTCCTCGTCCCTGTCTTCGCGCCAGCGGCGCGCCAAGCCGAACTCGTACTCTTTCTCGAGGACCGGGGCGTCCATGACGGACGCGATGTATCGCCGGTCGCCTTGATCGATTTCGGGTGAACGCGCCATGTTTTCTCACTTTGACAAAGTCCGGCTGGGGCCTATATCCGCCAGCAACGGACGGGTAATGGTTTCGAGTCGATAATAATGGCCCCAGGGCGTCCTGGCAATAAAATTATTATCGACTCGCTAAAATGAGTGTGGGCAAGGGTTTGAACATCGTTGTGTCGCCGGGGGGCCTCGACTGCCAGGATCGGGTCGCGAGGCTTCTGGACCAGCTGACCAGGCTTGCCCGGGGCCTGCAGTTTGCCGACGGCTTGAACCCGGCCCAATGGGACTGCCTTCGCTTCATCGGCCGCGCCAACAGCCACTCGCGTACGCCCGGCGCCATCGCCACGTTTCTAGGGACGACCAAGGGGACGGCCAGCCAGACGATCATCGCGCTGGAAGGGAAGGGTTACGTGCGGCGCGACAAGGACTCCTGCGACCGTCGCGTTTGTCGGGTCGCGGTCACGCCGGCCGGCGAAGAGATGCTCAAGCGGGATCCGTTGCAGAGTGTGCGCCAGGCGGCCGAGCGGCTGCCCAGCGAGACGGCCGAGATTATTGCCGAGGGTCTGGACCGATTGGTCTGCGATCTGCGGATACGCCACGGCTGCCAGGAGTTCGGTGTCTGCTGCAAATGCGGGCATTTTCGGAAACCGACCGCAGATGGCGACGCCGCGTGCGGTCTTCTCAACGAGGACATTCCCGCAGCGGAAACCGGCCGTATCTGCGTCAGTTTCAGCAAGCGAGATAGCGCCGACGAGGCCGTGTCGGCGAACTAGCCGTCAGTACCGATAACAAGGCGGTTACGGGCGGTTGCCGCGCCAGCCGGCGCGCGTACTAATCCAGTCTTCGCCTAACGGCGTATTTCGTAGCACTCTCGCTACCTTGTGAGGAGACGCGATGCGTGTGTGGAGGCTGGGCTTCGTCGTGATCAGTTTCATCTTGACCGGTTGCGCCGCGCTGCGGCCGCTTCCTCCGGCGACGACGATCGACCAACGCTTGGACGCTTTCCCGACCGCAGCATTGCCGATCGAGCGCCCCGTCAGCATTCATTGGAACGAACATCAGGTGCCGTTTGTCGAAGCCGAAACCGACGCCGACGCCGCTTTCGCCCTTGGATTGGTGCATGCCCACCTGCGGCTCGGCCAGATGGAGTTCTTCCGGCACATTTCCCAAGGCCGGCTGTCGGAGATGGGCGGGCCGTTCGGCGCCGATATCGACCACGCGCTGCGCATAGTCGATCTCGGTAAGGCGGTGCCGGACATCCTTGCCGCCATGCCGCCGGAAAACCGGGCGTGGCTCGAGTCCTTCGTCGATGGCGTCAACCACTACCAGGCCAACGTCGCCCGCCTGCCGCACGAGTTTGCCCTGCTCGGTTTCGATCGGGATCCGTGGACGGCCGCCGACGTGCTCACAGTCGGCCGGCTCGCCTCGGTCGACATCAACTGGCTCGTTTGGTCCCGCCTCCTGCGCTTGCGCAGCCGCGACGACTGGCCGCAGCTGTGGGCGCAACTGCTCGACCAAGGCACCGCATCGATCCCCAGCTACGGCGCCAAGGAACCCTGGGCGCAGACGGCGCTCGAGCAGATTCTGACGAGCTATTCGAGGGCCGGCAGCAACTCGGTCGCGGTCGCGGCCGAGCGCAGCGCCTCGGGCGCCGCCATGATCGCCAGCGACCCGCATCTCGGCGTCCAACTGCCCAACGTCTGGATCCTCGCCGGTTACAAGTCACCGTCCTACCATGTGGTTGGCCTGATGATTCCGGGCATCCCGTTTGTCGCGGTCGGCCGCAACCCTTGGATCGCCTGGGGCGGCACCAATCTGCGCGCCGCGAGCAGCGATCTCTTCGAGGCCGCCGATCTGCCGGCGTCCGAGATCGTCACCCGCGAGGAGCGTATCCGCGTACGCTGGTGGTTCGACCGCACCGTAACCATTCGCGAGACCGAGTACGGCCCCATCCTCTCGGACGCGCCGCTCCTCGGCGCCGGCGAGAACGGCACCTTCGCGCTCCGTTGGATCGGCCACCGACCGACCGACGAGTTGAGCGCGATGCTCGCGGTCAACCGCGCCCGCGATTGGGAGGAATTTCGACAGGCGCTCGGCGGCTTCGCAATTTCGGCTCAGAACATGATCTATGCCGATGCCAAGGGGCACATCGGCCAGGTCATGGCAACGCATCTGCCGCGCCGTCCACTGGAGCCGCCGCCGGACGTTGTTCTGCCCCGGGAACGTGCTGCCGCCTGGGATGATATCGTCACCGGCCTCGACTTGCCCCATGCTTTCGATCCGCCGGAAGGGTTCATTGCGTCCGCCAACAATCGCGGCGCGGCTGCCAAGGTGCCGGTCGGCTACTTCTTTTCGTCCAACGACCGCATTCTCCGTCTGTCGCAGCTTCTCACGAACGGCGGTGCGCCGGTCACCTTCGACGACCTGGCCGGGCTGCAGCGTGATGTCTATATGCAATCGGCCGCCGAACTGCGCGACGTGCTCGTACAACAGATCGACCTGTTTGCCGGCGAGCTGACCGACGCCCAACGTCGCGCTTCCGACGAGCTCCGCACTTGGGACGGTCACTACAGGGCTGACTCAAGTGGCGCGGTCGTGTT
>CAJICA010000207.1_pt1 | contig 23504 bp, 21 predicted proteins | sample 9199501 | NCBI WGS metagenome assembly CAJICA01 (sample SAMEA7708319, study PRJEB35096) | sediment metagenome | biome: marine neritic benthic zone biome [ENVO:01000025]; feature: sediment [ENVO:00002007]; material: shallow marine sediment [ENVO:03000034] sea grass bed [ENVO_01000059] ... | reverse complement strand
CGACTTCGAGAAGCGGTCAGCCGGATCTTTTCAAATGGTCCGCTGAAACGGGGCAACACCATATGACCCATTCCGGACATTGGCTCTCAATCAAAGGTCGTCGCTCTTCCGTGGGCGCTGAATTGGCGGGAGCGGCACAAAATCTCAGCAATTCAACCCGACACTCAGCGATGCCTGCCGGGGTCAACAGTGTCATCTATTGGCAATCCGACCGCTGCTAGCGCATCGTCAAACTGCGCGGCGGGGTCGGCCGGGCCAATCCAGGTCGGTCGTCGGGTCGATAGGGAAAGACCCGGATATTTGTCTCGCAGGCGGCGTCCTGCGGCGACTGCAGCTTCGGAATCGCCCTGGAGCCACAATAACGCCGCCTGTACCAGTCTGTTACGATCCAGCTTCGGTTCACTCTCGACCAGCCGTCCGATCAATTCGGTTGCCATCTCGAGATCGCCGGCAACAAAGTGGGCAATCGCCAACTCACGCTGGTGTCGGAACCGATGCGGGTCCTCCCTTCCACCATCGAGGATCCGCTGCAGTGTTGCGATCCCAATACTTGGATCACCAAGATGGCATTCGGCGATCCCGATGATGCCGTGCCCGCCTATGAGGTCTGGATTGGCCTCCAGCGCCACTTGTGCGTGGCGCACGGCTCGCTCGAAATCGCCGCGGAGATCCTGTGCAGCAATCGCGGCCATGAGGTGGGCGAAATAACTATCGGCTTTCAACTCAACTGCTCGCTCGGCCATATCGATAATGGCCTCTTCGTACTTTGCCGGCAGAGCCAGAGGCGAGTACTCGGCCCCCCGGTACAAGCAGGCGGACAGCATGGCAGCAGCCATTGAGTTGTCCGGCTCACGCGCCAGAGCCAACCGCAACGAAGCTTCGATCAAGTCGTTGTTGTGCGGTCCTTGGACGAAATAGGCAGCACCCTTGCTCAACAAATCCGCCACCGACAGGTCTTCATCATTGGTGTCCCGTAGGCGCTCGAACTCGACATCCTTCAGCTTGATTCGAATAGCCGCAGCGACGGCCCGCGCAATCTCCTCCTCCAACTCGAACACATCGTCACTTTTCCGGTCATAGCGTTCGCTCCAAACCTGACTGTTGTTTGCTGTGTCAATCAGGTTGAACGTCAAGCGAACCCGGTCACCACGTCCTCGAACAGCGCCTTCCAAAGCAAAATCGACCTGTTCCTGAGACTCCAGCCGCTCGTGGATCAAATTGATGTCCGAATGTCTGCTCATGCTATTGAGCAACCCGTCTCTCAGCCCATCGGCCAAGAACTCAGCATCTGGGTCTCCGGCTACTTTAAAGGCCCGCACGATTAAGGCGTGACCCGCCGAGCCGGAACCCTTGGACAGCTTGTTTGTTGGGTGGCGTCGATCCTTGGTTCCCCCTGCCGGCCGCAATTCCGTGTCGTCCGCGGTTGAACGCAAATGGAAAACACCGACGGGTTGCTCGATGTTCTTAAGGTCGCGCATGCCTCCATCGACGAAGGGCAAGGCGAGGTTGCGTCGCACCTCTTCATAGACCTTATACGAAACGCAAACACCTCCGGGTTCACCCTCTTGCTCCAGCCGGGCCGCGACATTGACCCCCTCGCCATAAAGGTTCTCGCCGTCGATCATCACGTCTCCCAGGTTGATGCCAGTCCGGAAACACATGCGCTGCGGCTCCGGGCAGTCGCGATTGCGGGCAGCAATGTTTTGTTGAAATTCATCAGCGCAAAGCACAGCAGAAAGCGGGCTGGCAAACTCCGCGATCAGGGAATCGCCAGCGCCGCCAAATACCCGGCCCTTGTGCTTAGCGATGCAGTCCTCGACTATCTTGTGGCAGGTTTTGAGGACTTGCACTGTGCCGGCTTCGTCCCGGCTCATCATGTCGGAGAACCCGACAACATCTGTGGCCAGAATGGTGGTTAGCTTGCGTTCGACTTCTGGCATCCGGCGTTCAATTAGGAGCTCGCTATCTTTGGTGGGCTCGCACCTGCAATCGGGCACCCCAACAAATCCAAACGCAATCGTGCCGATTCCGGCACAGTTCTACAAGAGCCGGGTTGGGGCGGAGTTAGACGCGAATTTGATCTTTCTGGCGTGATGGCATCAGACAGAAAGCGAACTTATGACGGTTATTGATTCAGTCGACCGTCCTGACGAAGAGCATAGGACTGTGCCGGTTCGCAAAGCTTGGCAGCGCGGCAACCAGCGTCCTATTAGCTCTTGTTGAAGGGCGGCTTTTGGCTATTTCTCGTCGTGCTTGCTGATGTCACAGCACGTCCGCTTTGACCTCAGCTCCGGTCATTCTTGTACCGACGTCCGCAATCAAGATGATTTGGTCAGGTTAGGTTTCAGATCCGGACCCATGAGGCCTGACCATCCCTCGTTGAGCTAGGATAAGCAACGCAGATGGACGCCCATGCCGAGGTCGACATTCCTCTCAATCGGAGGAGAGCTGCGCCCCTTCGGCAAGACAAGCGGCAACCGCCGCTTCAGCACTTGCACCCGAACCGCCCCGGAGCACTACCCACGCCGTGGCGGTCCACCATCCGGCACCGCCTCCGGCTCGACGAAAATCGGCGCAAACAACTCAACCCGCTGCTCGACCCCCCGCAACGGATGCACGCCGAGGGACTCGAATGCATCCCGGTGACCGTCAACGAAATCCTTCGTGCACACGATCACGCGATCGAGTTGCCGGGTCATCTTCTCGACGCGACTCACCAGATTGACCGCGGGCCCGATGACCGTAAAATCCAACCGGTCGGCGCCGCCGATATTGCCGTACATCACCTCGCCGACATGCAGGCCGACCCCGAACGCGATCGGCGGCATCCCGTCCGCTGAGCGCCGGTCATTCGCCGCCTTCATATTTTCGCATGCAGCGTGCGCCGCGCGCAGCGCCTGCCGGCACGGTCCGTCCGGGTCGTCGGCATCGAACCTGAACACAGCGAGCAGCCCATCCCCGATGAATTTCAAGACCTCCCCGCCTTCCTCCTCGATCGCGTCGACCATGACCGCGAAAAAGGCGTTCAGCGATGCGATCAGTTCATCCCTGGGCAGGCTCTCCGACAACGCCGTGAAATCCCGAATGTCGCAATGCCACAGGACGGCGGGAATCGTCTCGCCGTCGCCAAGGTGAATATCGCCGGCCAGAATGCGCGCCCCGGTATGGTGGCCGACATACGTATCGAGCAGCGTCACGGCGTTCTGCCGCTGTTGTAGCAGATCGACCAAGGGCGCCAGGACGCGCATGATCGGCGCCATCAAGTCGAGATCGTCCGGCGTAAACCCGCCGGCCCGCCTGGTGGCGATCGAGCAAGCGATCGGCGTGCCTTCATTCACGGGCAGCGGCCACAGCGTGTAGTCGGTGATCCCCAAATCGGCCAGTTCGTCGAGGATCTCGAACGCCCGCGGCGCCGACATCTCGGCCAGCCGGTAATCCGCCATTGGACCACCGTCGAAGATGAGCGCCACCGGACTCTGCTGAAAGAACGACGTTTGTTCGAGATGCCGCGGCCGACGCAGTTCGCTTGCGCCTTTGTCGGCGCGCCACTCGGCCATCCGGGTAAACAGGTTCGGATGCAGTTGCCGGATATGCAGGGTCGCCCGCCAAACCGGGATCCCCGCTTCGATGAGGCGCAAGCTGAACGCTGTCAACAAGTCCGCCGTCGTCTTGTATTGACGCGCCTCGCCGAGCAGCCAATCGATCACCGCCTGCGCGCGTGGGTCGACCTGGCTCATGCCGCACTATCCGTGAGCACAGCGGTGTGTATGGCTCGCACGGTTTCGATCGTATCCGCTTCGGCCGCCTGCTTGTCGGGCCGATAGCGTTTGACGCGCGCAAAACGCAATGCCAGGCCGCCGGGATATTGCGAGCTTTCTTGTATCTCGTTGAATGCGATCTCGACCACGAGTTCCGGCCGCACATGCACGACGTGCCGATCCCGTGTGATCTCGAGTTCCTGCAGTTTCTCCGTCTGCCAAGCCAAAACCTTGTCCGTCAGCCCCTTGAAGGTTTTGCCGAGCATGACAAATCCGCCCGCGTCTGGATCGCGCGCACCCAGATGCAGATTGCTCAGCCAGCCGCGCCGTCTTCCGTGCCCCCACTCGGCAGCCAGCACGACGAGGTCCAGCGTATGCACTTGCTTGATCTTCAGCCAACCGGCGCCACGCGCGCCCGCCTCGTAGGGCGCATCCAACGCCTTCGCCATGATACCTTCGTGACCGTGCGCGAGGGACTGCCGCAGAAACGTCGCCGCGGTCTCGGCATCACCGGTCCGCGTACGTGGGATGATCAAGCCCTCCGGCAGACCCGCCGCCATAGCGTCAAACCGCGCCGTGCTCGTCCGATCGATCAGCGTTTCTCCGTCCAATAAGAGGCAGTCGAAAAAGTACGGGTGCAAAGGCAGGCTCTGGCGCGCGCGATCGACATCCAGTTTGCGCCCGAACCGCCGCATCGTCACTTGAAACGGTTGCGGCCGGCCGTCCGGCCGGAGCGCCAGGACTTCACCGTCGAGTATCAACCGCTCTTGCGGCAGTCCTTCCATTGCCTCGACCACTTCCGGCACAGCAGCCGTCACCTCGTTCAGTTTACGGGTATAGACCCGGATCTCGCCGTCTGCCTTGTGCACCTGAATGCGTGCACCATCCAGCTTGTAATCGAGCACGGCTTCGCCGAGAGCTTCCAGCGCTTCGTCGGTGTCGGCCGCGGATTGCGCCAGCATCGGCTTCAGCGGCCGGAACGGCTGCACCGCGAAACGATCCAGGCCCGCCGCGCCCTCGATCAGCGCGACTTTGGCGACCGCCACCACGTCGCCGGCCAGCATAACCGCGCGCCGTACGGCATCGGACGGCAACCCGCCGGCCTCGGCGATCGCCTCAACCATCAGACCTTCGAGCGCCCCTTGTCGAAGCTCGCCGATCAGCAGCCGGACCAAGAATTGCCGCTCCTCGGCCGTCGCCCGCGCGAAAAGGACCATCAGCGGCTCCCGCCGCCCGCTCGCCGCGCCCGACCGCTTCGTGGCGGCGAGACGGTCCAGCGTCGCATCGACCTCGGCCAACGAGAGTTCAGGCGAACTGGCCGCCGGCACCGCGGCCAGCACCTTCTCCAGCGTCGCCCAGCCAACGCCGATCCGGCCCTGCCGCGGCACCCCGACCAAGAAAGACGCCGCAACCTCGATGTCGCCCGGCCCCGCCGCCCTCAGGCAAGCGGCCAGCGACGCGGTCTTCTCCAACCGCCGCCGAGTGGCGGCGACGCGCTTCGATGTTTCGACAAGATCCTGAAGCCGCATCGCTTACCGGTCGGTCATTCCACCAAGGACAGCAACCGTTCGGCCTCGATCAAATCCTCCGGTCGATTTGCGTTGAAAAACGGGTTCACCGGCTGCGTGTCGAACCCGGCCACGCCCAACCGGAACGACGCCGTCCATCTGTCCACTTTGCGCACCCCTTCGTCTTCGATCGCCGCCCGCAACGCATCCTTGAGCCGCACCGGCCACAGGCCGACCACGGGATGCGTTCGTCCGCCACTTGCGGCGCATGCCAAGTCCGTGCCATCCGCCGCCTCGAACAGGCGCGCGACCAGATCTCTCGGGAGAAAAGGTGCATCCGTCGGCGCCGTCACGATCCAGTCGCACGCCGGGGCATTCTCAAGAGCCCAGACCATACCGGTGAGCACCCCGACCAGCGGCCCGCCTTGCCCCGGCACCATGTCGCCAACGATCGGCAGATCGTAGGAAGCGAACCGCGTCGGATCGCCGTTCGCGTTGAGCACCAGGCACCCAACCTGTGGCCGCAGACGAGCCACAACGTGCTCGAGCAGCGACTGACCGCCGAGCCTCCGCAGCGCCTTGTCGCCGCCGCCCATCCGCCTTGCCTGCCCGCCCGCCAACAGGACGCCCACGACTTGGTCCTGCTGTGAGCAAAAAGAGGCCCTCTGCATGGGGTTGAACCTCACTTCTTTTCTGACATGCGAATGGGTCGCCTAGCCCACTTGCGAACCGGCCTTTCGGCGGGCCGTCTTCGGCTCGTCGGCCACATGGCCCGGGTCGGCGTCGAATACGATGCGGTCCGTCCCGGCCAACGCCAGAAAGCGGCGGCCCTTCGCGCGGCCGATCAAGGTCAGTCCCGATTTTTGGGCAAGCTCGACGCCCCATGCCGTGAACCCCGACCGTGAGACCAGGATCGGGATGCCCATGTGCACGGTCTTGATGACCATTTCGGAGGTCAATCGGCCGGTCGTGTAGAAGATCTTGTCGGCGGCCGCGACGCCGTTCATGAACATGAACCCGGCGATCTTATCCACCGCGTTGTGCCGGCCGACGTCCTCCATATAGACCAGCGGCTCCCCGGCGCGACACAGGGCGCAACCGTGGATCGCCCCGGCCGCAAGATAAAGACTCGGCGTCGTATTGATCGCCTTGGTCAGCGCGTACAGCCACGACGTCCGCAGCCGTGCCGTCGAATCGAGGGCCACGCCCTCCACACTCTCCATCAGATCGCCGAAAACTGTGCCCTGCGCACATCCGCTGGTCAGCGTCTTTTTTCGAAGCTTGTCCTCGAAATTCGTCTTGCGCGGCGTCCGCACGACGACGACGCCCAGATCGGCGTCGTAGTCGATACCCGTGACGGCGTCTTCCCGCGTCAGCATGTTTTGATTGAGCAGATAGCCGACGGCCAGATAGTCCGGGTAGTCGCCGATCGTCATCATAGTGACGATCTCCTGACCATTGAGGAACAGCGTCAGCGGCTTCTCTTCGACGACGCGCGCTTCGACCCGACGGCCGTCGTGATCGATCCCCTCCACCAGCCGTGTCAGGTCCGACTGATCGGGGTTCGGCATCAGATCGTGGTCTTCCATACGGTGACTATGGAACCGCGCCGGCCCGCCGGCAAGCAACCAGCCATTGAATCCAGGCAGCAGGATCAGCACTTATCCTGCTGGGATCACAGCATATTGTTGCCTCGCGGGGCGCAGAATGCTGTGCCAAAGGTAGGACACGCGTCTAAGCACCTTGACGGCCTGTTAACCCGTCGGCACGCTTGATACCAGCGGGAACAGGCACGCGGCTTTGGGGGCCCTGGCATGCGGCATGGGCGGGCGATTCTAGCTGGTCTCGCATTCTCTCTTGCGAACAGCGTGGCGCTCGGCCAGTCACCCGCGGTCGTCGCGGTCCTCACATCCATCGAACACCCAACCCTCGACGCCGTCCGCGATGGGCTGCGCGATGCCCTCAAGGACCGCGGCTACGTCGACGGCGATAATCTCGTGCTGATGTACGAGAGCGCCCAAGCGGACGCCGAAATAGCCAGCGAAATCGCCCGCGGATTCGTTGCTCAAAGTCCCGACGTCGCGGTCGCCATATCGGCGCCGGCAGCCGAGGCCCTCGTGCCCGTCGGCGAACAAATGCCCTTGGTCATCACCGCCCTGGGCCCCGACCGCGCGGCGGAGATCGTGAACGGCGGTAACATCGCCGGGCTGGTCCAGCCTCCGCCCCATCGGCAACAGCTCGACATCGTCGAGGCCATTGCCCCTGGTACCAAGAGCCTAATCATCCCGTACACCGCTCCCGAAACCCTGGACAACATCAGCCGGCCATTCCGGCGTGCCGCTCAGGAATTGGGGATGAGCATCACCACGGTGGAGCTGACGGACGAGGCCAAGTTCGAGGCCCAGTTGGATCCTCACCTGAGTGAACGGGCGACCATCTTTCTGTTCCGCGACAGCGCGATCGAGAATTCGATCGAGATGCTGGTTGAGCTGGCGGTCGAGAAACAAGTGCCGATCTTTGCGGCTTTCGAAGAAGCGGTGACCCGAGGCGCCTTGGCCACTGTTGATTACGACCCGTACGACGTCGGACGGCAAACCGCCATCAAGGTCCTCGAGATTCTTGCCGGCCAGTCGCCTGTTTCACTGGGTCTAGAAGAGGCACGGCCGACCCGCGTCGTCCTCAACGAAGACACGGCCGAGCGCATCGGTTTGGCGATCCCATCGGAGTTGCGCGAGCGTGCCCGGTTTATCGTCGAGGCGCCGTTCGATCGGCCCGCCCAGCAAGGCGCGCCCCGGCCCGTGCCGCCGCCTTGCGACGGCACGGCGCGTTGCCAATAGGCGCTACTCGCTGATCCGCAACTCAGCCAGCTCCTCACCAATCCGCGTGAATGCGGCATTCAAATCGTCACCGCTCTCCACATCGATGTAGTGCGCCATACTCGTTGCACAGCCCTGAAACAGCCCGGGCGATCCGCCGTCAAACGTGATCGAGTAGATGATGATGCCTTCCGCCTTCATATTGGTACAGATGGCGGCCAGGCTATTGTCGACCATGTTGACGATGTTCGTATTGTTCCAGTTCAGGCGGCCGTAGGCGTTGTAGTTGGACGTGTCGGTCCAGGCCGGTGCGGAATATGCGGTGTGGTCCCAGCCTTCGGGCCCGGACGTGTAGTGGTCGAAGGCCTGGTTGAAACCATCCGTCAGGATGATGACGACCTTGTCCATTTGTGGGTCGCCGTAGTCGAGCGGCAGCTGGGCCGGCGATCCGGACCACATGCCACGCCAATTCGGGGAGATGACGCGCCACCCCCACGCCATGCCGACGCTGCCATGGGTGCCGCCCGAGCGCCATGGCCGCATCACGTCGATGGCGTTTTTGATCGTCGTTTTCTCTGCTGTGAGCGGCAGAATAGGGTGCGGACAACCGACGTTCGGCCCTTTCCACAGACCGTTTTGGTTAGGTTTCTTCGCCCAGCCGGATTCGCCTTCCTGTGCCGGGACGACAGGCGGCCAGGTATTGTCCGCCCCGCTGGCGTAATTGTACGCATGGAAGCGCGTCGCCTCCGACGTCGGCACGGTATCAGTCTCGTCGTATCCCTCGCGCACGAGCACGCACCCATCCCAGGTGTCCGGCAGGAACGTATCGGGATCGAAAGAACTCTTCAGCCAGGCACTGTGAGCCGAACCGACATTGACTTGCGTGACGTACGGCACGAGGCCGACCCACAAGTTTTCAACCGTCTCGTTGCTGCCATACAATATGTCGACGAGTTGGTTCGCCGCAGTACGCAGGCTGTAGATCCTCTTTTCCCCTCCGGACGACGGCGGGTGACGCATCGAGCCCGTGTTATCAAGCACCATGACCAGTTCGAGACCGCGGTTCTCACGCGTGATCACCGTCCGCCGGCTCACCTGGACCTCATCGATGCCAAAGATCTGCATGAAGGTCGTCGGCAAGGTCGCCGTTACGGTGAGAGTAACCGTGCCGGAGGCATCGTCCTTGGTAACGACCGGATCCGGAACGGTCGCTCCCATAAAGTCGACCGGAATGTTTGCCCGGAAGAACTCGATCGCATCGGCGGTCGCACCGGCCGAGAAAAACACCCGGCCCGCCGCCAATCCTGCCGCGTCCAGCGATGAGGTCAGGCGGTTCTTCATCGTGTAGCTACGGGCCGTATCAACCGCGATGCCGGCAAAGCCGATCAGCGGAAACAGCGCGAAGAACATCAACACGCTGTGGGCGCCGCATTCGTCCCGACGAAACCGGCGGACAAAACGCCAAACAGCACCCAACATCTCCCACCCCCGGGTTCCATTTTTCCGGAACGATCCTGCGGCCAAGAGTCTTAACAAGCGGCAAGCCAAAGCCTTCGAAACCCATGGAAACACTTGATAATTTCAATCGTTTTCGGCCCAGCCCGGTCGGAAAGGGCCGGCGATCCGGCGGTTTTTGCCAGCGGCTCCGGGTCGGCAGGGATAGTCAAGCCAAAGTGATGAACGCGCCCACGCCGCCTTGCTGGCCCAGCCCCCGAGCCTACCTAGTCCAGACCCCTTTACCCCATCTGCCGTGACGCCCATTATCCGCCCGTGACTGAGCTCATCGATCCATTCGGCCGCCAGGTCTCTTATCTCCGCGTCTCGGTGACAGATCGCTGCGATCTGCGGTGCGTCTATTGCATGGCGGAGGACATGACCTTCCTTCCGAAGGCCCAGGTCCTGTCCTTGGAGGAACTCGACCGCCTCTGCAGCGCTTTCGTGGCCTTGGGCACGCGGAAGTTGCGTCTCACCGGTGGTGAACCCCTCGTGCGCCGCAACATCATGTGGCTGATCGAGCGTCTCGGCCGGCATCTTCGCACGGGCGCCCTGGATGAACTCACGCTTACGACAAACGCCACGCAGCTATCCCGCCATGCCGCGGCACTGGCGGCGGCGGGAGTCCGCCGGATCAATGTATCCCTGGATACTCTCGATCCGAACAAGTTCGAGCGCATAACGCGTTGGGGCGACCTGCAGAAGGTGAAGGCGGGTCTGGCCGCCGCCAAAGCAACTGGCCTCGAGATCAAGATCAATATGGTCGCCCTGCGGGATGTGAACGACGACGAGTTCGACGACATGATCGCCTGGTGCGGCGAACTCGGCTACGATCTGACTGTCATCGAGGTCATGCCGATGGGTGACATCGGCGGCGAAACCCGCGTCGAACAGTATTTGCCCCTGAGCATGGTGCGCGCCAAGATCAGCCGCCGCTGGTCCCTGGAGGACATCGACTACAATAGCGGCGGACCCGCGCGCTATACGCGCGTCAAGGAAACCGGCCGCCGCCTCGGGTTCATCACACCGCTAACCCACAACTTCTGTGAATCCTGCAATCGCGTCCGGCTGACCTGCACCGGCACACTATACATGTGCCTCGGTCAGGCGGATTCCGCGGACCTTCGGGCGCCGCTTCGGGCGACGAACAGCGACCAAGCACTGCACGACGCGATCCACGAATCCATCGGCCGCAAGCCGAAGGGCCACGATTTCGTTATCGACCGTCGCCGCCAGCGTCCCGCCGTAAGCCGGCACATGAGCGTCACCGGCGGCTGACGGCCGTACAACGCTAACGCCCTCGCCAAAAAAATCCGCGATGCATATTGAGCGAATCGCCTTCGCCGGGGCCGACACCGGGGATGCGCAAGCCGCCGTGCGAGATCTGCAATCGGCTTACGGCGCGGTTTCCCTCGACGAGGCGGATGTCATTGTTGCGCTCGGGGGTGACGGGTTCCTGCTCCGCACACTTCGGCAAAGTCAAAGAAAGACGCCGGTCTTCGGAATGAATCGCGGCTCGGTCGGCTTCCTTATGAACTCCTTCAACGTCGAGAACCTGAGTGAACGCTTAGCCGCGGCCGAACACGTCCAAATCCACCCACTCCACATGCGCGCAACGACCCAGACCGGCCCGATCCAAGAGGCCTTCGCGATCAACGAGGTGTCGTTGCTTCGCGAAACCTACCAGGCCGCAAAGCTGGAAATTTGGGTGGACGGTGTCTTGCGCATGCAGGAGTTGATCTGCGACGGGGCGTTGGTCGCGACCCCCGCCGGCAGCACCGCTTACAATTTGTCCGCGCACGGTCCGATTATCCCTTTGGGCGCTGGGATTCTGGCACTCACGCCGATTAGTGCGTTTCGTCCACGGCGCTGGCGGGGTGCTCTGCTGCCCCACGCCGCAAAGGTCACGTTCCGCGTTCTGGATCCCGACAAGCGTCCGGTGAGTGCCGTCGCGGATGACACTGAGATCCGCGACGTCGCCGAGGTTTCCGTTAAGGAGGACCTCGACACCACGTTCACGCTGCTGTTCGATCCGGACGACAGTCTGCGGGAGCGCATCCTCAAGGAACAGTTCACCCCCTGAACCAGCCGGCGGGACCACCCCATGCCAACAAACATCGTCTTTGATCTCGGCGGCGTGCTGATCGATTGGAATCCACGTTATCTGTACCGTCAATTGTTCGACGATGAGGCGGAGATGGAGCGCTTTCTGTCGGAAGTCTGCAGCCCGGAATGGAACGTCGCACAGGATGGGGGCCGCACGATCGCCCAGGCCGTCGCCGAGGCGGTAGGACGCCACCCGGACAGAGCGCCCGAGATTGAGGCGTATTACGACCGCTTTGACGAAATGATGTCGGGACCGATCGACGGGACGGTTCAAGTACTGGAACAGCTGCGCGCACGGGGAACGCCATGCTATGCACTGACGAATTGGTCCGCCGAGACCTTCCCGATCGCCCGCCGTCGATTTGATTTCCTCGGATGGTTCGACGGTATCGTCGTCTCCGGCGAAGAGAAGCTGAAAAAACCGGACCCGGCCATCTTTCGTCTGCTTCTCGACCGGTTTGCGATAAAGGCACGCGACACGGTGTTCATCGACGACAGCCCGCGGAACGTCGCGGCGGCGTCGGAATTCGGACTGCATGCCATCCATTTCACCGACACCGGATCGCTGCGCAAGGAACTGGGGCGGTTAGAACTGCTTGGCTGATGTCAGCCGCCGGTCACCCCAGCACCTACCATGTCGAACTTTCGCCGCCCGATCTAACCCAGTATGAAGCGGGAAGCGATGGTCTCGGGCATGTCATGTCGTACGACAGCGGCCGTCCTGGCCCACACGTCGTGCTCGTCGCTGTCGTACATGGCAACGAAATCTGCGGTGCCATCGCACTTGATAGGATCCTACGCAATGGCGTTAGACCGGATCGCGGGCGCCTTACATTTGTCTTTGCAAACGTAGCGGCGTATCAACAATTCGACCCGCGTCACCCGGAAGCGACTCGTTATGTCGACGAAGATTTCAACCGGATTTGGTCCACCGAAAAACTAAACGGACCCGCGTCGAGCATCGAACTCGATCGGGCGCGGGACCTGCTCCCATTGATCGATTCAGCCGATCTGTTGCTCGATCTGCATTCGATGCAGCATTCTTCGCCGCCATTGGCCTTGGCCGGTCCTCATCTCAAGGGATTGCGGCTTGCCCGGAGAGTCGGCATACCGGACGTCATCGTCATGGACGAAGGTCACACTGACGGCACGCGCTTGCGCGACTATGGCGATTTCGGTGACCCGACAAGTCCAAGAAACGCCCTGCTAATCGAATGCGGACAACACTGGGAAGCGAGCAGCGCCAACTTCGCGTTGTCGGTTTGCTACCGTTTCCTCGCCTGCGCGGGCACGATCGACGAACGGCATGCACCAGACAATCCCTCCCGGAAACCGCAGAAGCAGCGCGTCATCCAGGTAACGGAACGAGTGACCGTCAAGACCGACAGCTTTCGCTTTACCCAGCCCTTCGTTGGACTGGAGTGCATTCCGGAACCGAACACGGTAATCGCCCACGACAAAACGCAGACGGTCCGGACGCCCTACGCCAATGCGGTCTTAGTCATGCCGTCGCGGCGACTTGCAGTGGGCCAGACCGCGGTCCGTATCGGACGCGAAGTCGACGCCTAGGATGAAGCACGAGGCGGCCGCCGGTCCCCACAATTCCTTGAGACACCTCTCCTCGCTTGTCCGCGCGCTTCTCGTCGGTTCCGCCGGCGGATACGCGTTTGTACTCCTCGAGTTACCGCTACCTTGGATGCTCGGCGCCATGACGGCGACCGCGATTGCCGCGGGTGGCAGCGTCTCGCTGCGCATCGACACACGACTACGCAGCGGAATGATCATCGTGCTCGGTGTCATGCTTGGCAGCGCTTTCACGCCGGACATCCTGGCCCGTGCCGCCGCGTGGGCCACCAGCCTCGGCGTACTGGTTCTCTACATCATCACGACCGGCTTGCTTGCCGCTTTTTGTTACAGGCGTGTTTTCGCCACAGAGATTCGCACCAGCTGGTTCGCCGGTATCCCCGGCGGCCTATCCGAAATGACAATCATGGGAACGGCCGCCGGCGGCGACGAAAGAACGATCAGCTTGTCACACACCACGCGCCTGTTCTTTGTCGTGATGCTCATTCCGATCTGGTTCCAGTTTGCGGCGGACTACTCGCCGAGCGCACGGGCGGACACGGTGGTGAGCCTCCTCGACCAGCAGTGGCAAGATCTGCTCATCCTCACGGCGAGTGGACTTGTCGGATGGGCCGTCGCCACCCGCTTGCGATTGCCCGGTGCGGCCTTGACAGGGCCGGTATTGGGTAGCGCCTTCGTCCATCTGCTTGGCTGGACATCGGCCCCACCGCCGGCCGAGTTGGTCGCAATCTCGCAAATCGTCATCGGGTCAAGCATCGGGTGCCGCTTCGCGAGCGTCACAATGCGGGAGGTTGCGAACACCGTCCGCAACGCCGTCGTCGTCAGTGCCGGAATGATTGCCCTGTCGGCTGGCTTCGCGGCCGGCCTCACCCAAGTAACCGACCTCGAGTTCGCGCCGCTATTCCTCGCTTATGCGCCCGGTGGCATTGCCGAAATGAGTTTGGTTGCCTTGGCTCTCGATGTGGATGCGGCCTTTGTCGCCACGCACCATGTGGCTCGCATCGCCATCGTCCTGGCGCTTACGCCGCTCGGCTACAAACTGCTCCAGAGATTCACGGTGGCCCGCAACCAATCAGGCAACTAACTCTTGGCTGGCCCGAGCTAGGTAACCCCGCACGCGTTCGGCAACCAACCGGGGATGCAGTCGAATAGCAGCCTCATATCCGGACCGACCGAACAGCCAGCGCGCGTCGTCGAACGAAATGTCAAAAAACTTGGAGACAGCCTGCCAATCCTTGGCACCATCGAACACCGGGCGGCATTCCCTTAGGCTGTCGTCGCTCTCCAAGCGCAAACCCTGCGCTTGGAACCAGGGATCGTAGGCGGCAGCCAAACCGACCGCGCAACCACGACCGTCGCCGAACCATCGCGTAAAAGTCAGCCGTCCGGGCTGGACCTCGTCCAGGAAAGCGGCGAGCCGATCAAGCCGTTCACGTCCGTCGGCCTCATAGCGCCGGATATCGCCAGGTGCCGTATAGCGCATGTCTGCCTCCCCATGCCTTCTTGGCTCAGTGAGGCCAAAAGGCTATCACGCGCTAACTCCGCCGTACACTCGTACAAAAGAAAGAGCTCGTTAACCAAACCTGGCTTGGCGGCGCGCGAATTCCTTAAACATGCCTTTACCGGCGTGGACCTAGACTCGCCGCTGTCCCATTAACGCGGTGGATCAATCAGATGCCGGATGATCTGACAGGCCGGACGGCCGATATCGGCAAAGCCGACGCGACAGGTCGGCCGTGGTTGATCGATCGACTCCGGGCCTATTGGGCCCGCGATGACCGCCAAGCCCTGGCACGCAATCAGCCTTCGCCGGCGGAAACGATAACCATCGGTGTCATCCTCCCCGCGCCCGAACCTTCGGCCGACGGCAGTCTGCAGGGCATCGAGCGCCGCCTCGTCTACCGGATCATGCGGTACTGGCAGAAGCAGAGCCAAGGCCGTCCCTACCCGAGCCTCAGCGACATCGACGCGACGGCGATCGCGGACATGTGGCCATCTTGCTTTGTTCTTGAGACAGGGGCCAGCGCCGAGGCGCCCTACTTCCATTACCTGGGCAGCAGCTTGGCGAAATACTCCGGCGTTTTCCTCGGCGGAGAGAACGACTGGAGCCTAACGCTCCTGGACAAAGCCACGGAAAGGTTCCAGGACGCGGTCCAACACCGTCAACCAGTCATGCTCGAGGATGAGGTCGTCCGGTACGACGGCACCGAGCTATTGTTCCGCAGCATTCTGCTGCCGCTGAGCGATGATGGCGAAAACATCAACTATCTGCTGGGCGCAGCAAACGGCAAAATCGTGTCCGGGGACAGTCGGACCTAACCTCGCTACTGTTGCACCACCAGACAGTCCTGCCCACGAGCCTTGAGCCTGTCGCAAAGGGTTTCAGCGTCACCAAGCTGTTCCATTCGGGCCGACATTACCCGAAACAAACCGCTCGGTGCCGGCACGACCTGCGCGGCGGCCACCCCCAGCGTCTCGAGGTGGCCCACGGTTAGCTTTGCAGCTGCCTGCTCGGCAAGTCCTGCCGAACGGTACGAAGCAAGCTGCACCGCGTATCGGCCATCAACGTTGGCAACCGGGGCCACCGCAACGCGCGCCACCTGATCGGGAACATCGCGCGGCTTCGGTATCGGTGTCGCAGCACGGCCCGTTGTGATTTCGAGCCGGGCCAGACTTACGGCGTCGGACAGCGCCGCTTCCGTCGAGAGTGCAGCTTCCACAAGCTCCGCGTCCGGTCGCACAAACTCAAGGCGTACCGGGGTGGTGGCGCTCACCGCGCGCGGCGGGTCCACTGCGGTAGCGTCCGCAGAAGAGAGTTGACCGTCAGCCAACGAAACACCCGACCGCGTCAGCGGGGTCGGCAGCCCGACGCCGGCGGACTGCGCGCCTGAGTCGGCGCTCGGCGTTTGCAAAGCGGTCGGCGGCAAAACACTGGCATCGCCATCGTGTGTCACCGCGGGCCGTACCGCCAATTGGCCGCCTGAGTTTTGGTCGGTCACGATCTTCTCACCTGCCCTTGACGTGTCGGCAGCAGCCTCGGCACTGACCGCCGCGCTTGGCGGCCCACCGGTCTCGCGGACGCCAGCCGCTTCGGCCAGAAGCGGAACCGACGTCCCGAGCGCGGTCTCAATGGCATCGGACCCGGCAACAGCAAGTGGGCCGTTTTGCCCCGAACCATAGAACAGTTGATAGGCGAGCCCCGTTCCAGCCAACACAGCAATGGCCACGGCGACCGCGACGACGCCCCGACCGCGGCTCCGCCGTCGAAGCGGCATGTAGCGGTGCGAAGAGCGTGGCTGCGCGACCGCCTCGTATAGGACACTCGCCCTGCGTGGTTCGGAATCCGGTCGGGTCGCCGAACCGACGCTTCGTTTCGAAGGAGACGGGGACTGGCTGTCACGAGCCCCGCCACTCATTGACAACCGTTGGCGATCGTCAGTGTGCGTCAGATCCGGCGGCACATCCCGGATCGAAGCCTGCGCTTGCCCGTCGGATTCGGACGTCAACCGTCGCTCAACAGACGCTGTCCCGATTGATTCACGCGCTTGATCGGTAGCCCCGGGCGTCGGGGTTCCGACGTCGCGTTCGGCTAGGGACAGACCAATCCTGTCCGACACTTGAGGTCTGCGCCCTGCAACGTCCTCGGGAACGACGACCTCGGCCCCCGCATGACCGTTTGCCGACCCCCGGGGCGACGACCGATCCCTGGCGTCAAGTCGGCCGACCTGCAGGCGAAAGCCCAAGCGCCCTCCAACGGCGCCTGCCGGGGTCGGCACAGACACCGGCGGTCGGTCGCCGGATTGGTGTGCGCCGCCCGAGCCCTCGCGGTCCCGTAGGAGCCTGCTGTCCGACGGTTTGGCTTCACCCTTTCGCGCTATCAGAGAGCCCCGGAGTGATGCCGAGCCGCTTTTCTTCACGAGGCGTCTTGTCCCGCCACCCCTCTGCCGGCCTTCTCCGTCGGCGGCATCGCGATCAACCCACTGCGCGGCATCATCATCGTTGGCCGCACACGCTTGTTCAGACGGTTGTCCAGATACGACCAAAGTTGGGTGATTTCACCCGCCGATCGCGAGCCCCCGGCCACCTCCATCGCGGTACGTCCGTCAATCATGCTCGATGCGAAGTTCGTGCGCTGATGTACGATCGCCGGTGCGAGCGTTCCATGTTGCGACAAGGCGATAACCGCTTCTGACGTTATGCGTGCACGGGCATGTGCGCCGTTGATCACGAATACGAGCGGCCGGTTCAAATCTTCCACCATTTCGACGGTTGCCCCGACCGAGCGAAGGTCATGCGGACTTGGCCGTGTCGGAATCAATACGATGTCCGAGATCTTAATGACCTCGCTGATGGTCGAAGTAATCGCGGGCGGCGTGTCAATGACAACTAGCTTTGTCTCCATCTCACGCAGCCGCTCCAGATCCTGGGCCAACCGCGGAACGGCCGTGTGAACGAAAATCGGCGTCGGCGCTTCCCGCTCATTCCACCATTCGGCGAGGCTCCCCTGTGGGTCGGTGTCAATCAAGGCGACGGGCCCCGCGTTCGCACGCTCCGCTTCAACCGCAATATGGCCGGCTAATGTTGTCTTGCCGGACCCGCCCTTCTGTGACGCCACAGCAACCACGTGCATCCGTCCGTTACTCCTCGAAAACCTGCGGATCACCCGATCCGACTACCCACTATGGAAAGCCATTTCCGGAAAAAGCGTCGCCTCTTCGCTTCGAACTGTATCAGCAACGCCTTCACACCCCTCGAATCGACGCAAAAGTAACAAGATCATGTGGCGTCGTCTAGCAACAACACAAATACTTGCCCGAGCCGCGAAAAAGAGAACGATTACTTCCATTGTTTTAGCCAAAAGGGGCCGCGCCCCCAAGCAAGCCGGGAGATTGCGAGCCCAATGTGTCTGATTCGACGGGTCGCAAAGGGGTGAATCGGCAGTTCACGATGCAGCGCCAACCGCGCTAAGTTCGCCGCTCACGCGTGGAGGGAGTGGCTGTCGTGATCGTCGAACAAGTCTGGACCGGGAACTCTTACCGCAACTTCAACTACCTGATCGCCTGCCCGCAAACCGGTGAGGCGATGGCGGTTGATCCGCTGGACCACAAAAAATGCCTGGCACGAGCCAAGGAGGCTGGTTGGAACATCACGACCGTGCTCAACACCCACGAACACGGCGACCATACCGGCGGCAACAAGGCGGTCATCAAGGCGACAGGTGCGAAACTTCTGGCACATGCCAACGCGCGCGACCGCATACCCGGCATCGACCGCGGACTGGAGGCCGGCGACGTGGTCAAAGTCGGCCAGTCGGTCGAGCTCGAAGCGCTGGACACCCCTGGCCACACGATGAGTCACGTCTGCCTACTATCCCACACCGATCAGCCGTCACTGTTTTGCGGCGACACGCTGTTCAATGCCGGCGCCGGCAACTGCCATAACGGCGGCCACCCCAAGGAGCTGTACGAGACGTTCGCGTCCCAACTAGGACAGCTGCCGGACGAGACTCTGATATATCCAGGGCATGACTACATCGAGCACAACTTGGCCTTCACCCTCGACCGCGAGCCCAGCAATGCAAAGGCGAAAACGCTACTGAGCGATGTGGCCGGCCAAGACCCGAACCGGGCTCTCGTTTCAACGCTCGGGCTGGAGAAGCAGATCAACACGTTCTTCCGCCTGCAAAACCCGGATGTCATCGCCCGTCTCCGCGACGCGTTTCCGGACCTGCCCGAGGAACCCGATGCCGAGACCGTTTTCCTGCGATTGCGGGAGTTGCGCAATAGTTGGTAGTGGATCTCCGTCATCAGCGCCCCGTGGAATCGACGGAAGGCAAACGTTAGCGTTTTTCTGATATTGCGGTTCGGTCGAGGCTCACCGCATGAGGGACAGCCAAAGGTGAAGCGCGCCGCTATTTTCCTCTCGTTTCTGCTACCAATGCTGCTGGACCATCCGGTCGCCGCTCAGTGCGCTGGCGCCCCCGATCAGGCTTATCGGTTTGACGTTCGCATTGAGATACCAGCCGCCCGCTTGAACAGAGGCAAAAGCCGCGCGGACCTTACTGGCCTCGCCCTTCACGGCGAAGGAACCAGCACCCTTGGCCTCATGCAATCCCAACTCGAATTCTCGAACCGTCTTGAGCTCAGGACATTGGAACAAGACGGTGGGCACTGCTACTGGATCCGTTCGATCGACCTCCTCCTGCGATATCGCTCGCTCGACATTTTCGTCGCATCGGATTATCGGCGCGACAGCTGCGCGTTTCGCGCGATCCTGTCCCATGAGCGTGACCACGTTCGTGTTGCACGCCAATACCTGAACCGGTTTGAAACGAGCTTCCACCAGGCGCTGAATTCATCCGCCGTGCCCACACCAAGCAGACCTGCATTCACAAGGCGAGCTCCGAAAGCCGAAGCCCAAGATGTCGTATCCAGTTTGATCCAACCGGTCTTCGAGGAACTCAACGCCGCAATGTCCCGCGCCCAGGCTGCGTTGGATACACCCGAGCAATACGCCCGTATCCGGTCAGCGTGCTCCGACTGGTGAGCCGGTACTCATAAGCGCGACACGAAATTTACTACCGAATCGTGCGTCGGCCGGCACGACCCGTGATACATACTCCGCCAACGAGCTGACTGACGGTTAGCCGGCATGTCCGCATCCGGAAACCGGCAATAGCGAACACGGGCTGCACGAAAGCAGGCGCTAAGCGAGGCCTGGTGAAGGACAAGAAAGAGATCTTCGACGATTCGCATTGGCGCGCGCTTGCCGAATCGCTGAGAAGTGACCACGAAGAACCATCTCCAAATACTGAAGAACCGCGTCGTAGAGCTGAGGTCATAAGGGCACGGTTCGGCAATCCGCCAGCCGACTCGGTCGGCCAGAAACGCTCCGCTGAGCCTCGGGTGAACACGGTTCGTGAGCCAGGTCGATCGGCGAAGCCGTCCGGCGGCATGTCTCGGCCTGAGCTCATATCGCACCTGAGATCTGCGCTTGCCAAGCTTGAGAAGCCCGAAGCGGATGGGACCTCCCAGACCGGGGAGCAGAGCGCCCCGCCGTCCACACCGGATCGATCGCCAGACGTGGATCGGGACGACACCGCCCTGGAAAAGATCCCTGCCAGTACGGCAGTCCAACCGAATCTGGACAGAGCGGGCGACCAGTTGACACCTGACGCCCCCCGCTATCGCGCGAAACCAACGGGAACTCACACGTCGAAAACAATGGGTATGCCGGCCGGTTGGAAACGTCGAAGCGAGTTAGAGGAGGACCCAGTGCAGCGGCGGCAACCGCCCGAGCCGTCGACATCATTCTCCCAGGAAGTGCCCGATTTCCTGCGGTCCACGGATATCAACTGGCCAAGCAGAGCGGACCAGCGCACAGCACGGGGAGCTGCAGCCGGGAAAAGCGATCGGCTCGATGTGCTGTATCCCAGCACAACACACGATCCGCAGGAGGCACCGCCCCCATGGGTGAGGAAACAGCAAGGATCGGCGCGACAACCACGACGACGTCTGCTGCCGATCTCCGTGGCCGCAGCGCTCGTCTTCGGACTTGCGAGCACCGGTTGGCTTTTCTCACGAACGGAGGCGCTGGACAGCGAGCGAAGCGCATCTGGTGCCTGGCTCAACCAGATCGCCAGCGCGGCCGTCGCCAGCGCTCGCCGATCCGGCGAGACCATCAGAGCCGTCTGGCCGTTCGGCAACGATGAGCCACCGATTCAAAGCATTGTCTTGCTGCCAAGCCCGGGACAACAGCCTTCGGTACGAATACCGACGCTCGAAGATCCGCCTCAGCTAACGATCGCCCCCGCGCTGCCGAACCATAGCGCCGAACGACCAACGCCGGGCGCACCGGTAATCGAAACGCCGACAGATGGCACTGAGCCGGTGCTTGAAACGGCGGCAGTTAAGGCAACCGAGCCCGCTATCGATGCGCCGTGGGCTGTTGACGAGCCCCTAAAGCAGGCCGTTCCGATCGCCGAAACAACCGCCGGTATCGTCGGCTCGGAGAAGGTCGAGGGTTTACCGGCCGGCGCGCCTGAGCCCCCGGCCCCTCCCGAGGAACCTGCGGTCAGTGCCGTGCCCGACCAGCCGGCCGTCGAGGCGACAATCGTGAGAGATGGCGTGTTGTTGCCCGGCCCCGCCGAAGTCGAACCGACAGAGACAGCCGCACCAGCGCCCGATGCCGCATTAGCCGCGCCAAAGATCGCGGCGGTCGAGCCGCCGGCAATCACCGAGCAAACCGAAGAGGTCGTTGACCGCCCGCCTAACGCGACCGAGAGTGCCGCTCTCCCCGCCCCGCCGCCTGACAACTGGCGGGTTCAGCTCGCTTCGCTGGCAGACGGCGCAAGCCCGCAGGCTGAGTGGCAACGACTGCGGGAGATACACCCGACGCTACTGACCGACCGGGTCCTTCATGTCGAACGCGTCGAGCTGGACCGAGGGACCTTCTTTCGCGTACAGGCCGGAGATTTCGAGACCAGCGCCGCCGCTCAGGACGTATGCAATCAATTGAAGGGCCGCGGCCAGGACTGTCTGGTTGTTCGCTAGCCCCCTCCTCGGACCTCGACCCGCATCGACCCCACTCCCTCGACAGAGGCCTCCATTCGATCACCTGGCACGATCGGCCCCACGCCCTCCGGCGTCCCGGTCATGATGATGTCGCCCGGCCACAGCGTATAGAAGGCCGACGCGTAAGCCACCAGCGACTGTACATCGAAGATCAGGAAGCTCGTATTCGAGCTCTGGCGCAGCTGGTCGTTCACCGAAAGTTGCAGGTCGAGGGCGTTCGGGTTGCCGATCTCGTCCCGCGTCGTGAGCCACGGCCCCAACACGGAGTAGCTGTCGACGGACTTGCGCAGGCTCCGGTCCTCCGTGCCGCGAACGGAGATGTCGAGGGCGACCGCATATCCAGCGACATAATCGAGGGCTTCCGTCGCTGGAACATCGGCGGCACACCGGCCGATGATCACGGCAAGTTCCACCTCGTGATCGTTCCGTCGCTCGGGAAAACGCAGGCTCACGCCGTCACTAGGCCCGACCAGAGACGAATTCGCCTTCAGGAACAGACCATAGTGATCGATCGTCTTGATGTCCCGTCCAAGGGCGATTTCTTGATCCGCCTGCGATTCGGCCTGGTGTTTCCGGTAGTTGACCGGCGCCCCGATGATCTTCGTCGGGTTGGCAACTGGGCTCCGCAGAACCACCTCGTCCAGCGGCAACTCGACAGCGTCGCCGGCTAATGTCTCGAGCGACGGTAACAGCTCATCCAGATGCGAAATCAGCAGATCGCCCCGAGGGAATGGCCATCGCGCGGTAGGTAATCTGTCCAGCGCTGCGGTAACGTCAAAAACCCGAGAGCCCCGCACCAATCCGAGGCGATCGTTACCGAACCTGCAAATCCGCATGGATTATCCTTCACAATGCCTTGGTAGGTTTTTCTTTACCAGAGAGGCCGTCTGATGGCGCTGCCAACATAGAAACAGCCCGCCATGAAGTCACACCACGACACAATCGCCGACATCTACCGATCACTGTCGCGGAACCTGCCAGACCGCGACTGCCAATTCGCCATTCAGGCGCTGGCGGATGTCATGCGGGATCTCGCTGTAGAGCACTACGGCGATTCGTCCGCCGCGAGGAAGCTCGCTGTCGCGGCACTCCGCCAAGCGTTTGCGACGGAAGTATCGGAGGTCGCGGTCGGCCTGGAGGATGAGACTCAATCCCCAGCCTGACCCGTCGACGACAGTTGCCAATCCGTTAACGTTCTTGTTATGTTCTATTGCCGCTTAGACAGATGACAACGGCCGTGGCCGCACTATCTGTCTATAGCGGGCGGTATATCTCTCGATGATGGGACGGTCGAATGGACGCCAGGCAAAGTCTGGAGATCGCAGACGCGACGATTGCCGACGGGCTACGCAGTTTTTCGGAGGACCGGCAACTCGGCAACTTCTGTGACCGGCTGAGTGCGGCCGGAGTACCGCTTCTCCGGGCGGCGATCGGCAACACGACGCTGCATCCGGTGGTCGTTGGTCACAACTTCGAGTGGTGGCGCAGCGGCAAAACCACCAAGCAGGATGCCTGGCTCCGCGGCAACAGCATGGCCGACGACGAGCTTTCCAAGCACCCGTTCGGCTACATGTACCGCAACGAGGTGCGTCGTTTCCGCCGACGGCTGGACCGGCCAAACGCCCCGATCGAGTTCCCGCTGCTGGAGAGACTGCGAGATCAAGG
>CAJICA010000214.1_pt1 | contig 23657 bp, 25 predicted proteins | sample 9199501 | NCBI WGS metagenome assembly CAJICA01 (sample SAMEA7708319, study PRJEB35096) | sediment metagenome | biome: marine neritic benthic zone biome [ENVO:01000025]; feature: sediment [ENVO:00002007]; material: shallow marine sediment [ENVO:03000034] sea grass bed [ENVO_01000059] ... | reverse complement strand
CTTGCCATAGGTCGAGCGCGTCTTGAATTCGGTGCCGTCGGTCATGAGAACCGTGATCTCATGGTAATCCGGGTGGATGTCTTTCTTCATCTGTGCGCTCCGGCAATGACCGCGCGCTTATACAGAAGCCACGCTATTGCCGCAACCATCGGGACCGCCGACTTGGCGCGGCCTAACGAGGTTGCTACACACTCGCGCTTTCCAACAAGAGCGTTTCGGCATGGCCAGTCGGGTTGAGGATCAGACGGGAGACCCGCCGCGGCGGGACGTCCGCAGCCTACGCCGGCTCGGCCCCTTCCTACGGCCGTATCGATTGCAGATCGGCGGGGCGCTGGTCGCGCTGACCTTCGCCGGCCTGACCGTGCTGGCCCTGGGTCAAGGCCTTCGGCGTTTGATCGACAGCGGGCTTGCGGGCGGAGATCCGGCACTGCTGAACAGTGCCTTGATCATCCTGTTGCTGGTGGCAGTTGCCCTGGCCGCCGCAACCTACAGCCGGTTCTTCCTGGTCTCATGGATCGGTGAGCGCGTTGCGGCGGATTTGCGCCGGGCCGTCTACGACCGCGTACTCAGTCTCAGCCCGGGCTTTTTCGAGGTCACGCGCACCGGCGAACTGATGTCTCGGTTGACGACGGACACGACCCTTCTCCAAACCATCGTCGGCTCTTCCGCGTCAATGGCGCTGCGTAACGTCCTGTTGGTGTTCGGCGGCACGATTATGCTGGCCATCACCAGCCCCAAATTGACAGGCGCAATCGTGCTCGTTGTGCCGGCCGTGGTCGTGCCGATCATCGTGTATGGACGGCGGGTTAGGCGGCTGAGCCGCCTCAGTCAGGACGGTTTGGCCGACGTCAGTGCCTACGTCGACGAGAGCGTTGCGCAGATCCGTACGGTGCAAGCCTACGCTCACGAGGACGTCGATCGTCGAAAGTTCGCCGACCACGTAGAGGCTGCCTTTGACGTTGCGGTGCACCGCATTCGCGCCCGCGCCTTTCTTACGGCGCTGATTGTCGTTCTGGTGTTCGGCGGCGTGGCCGTCGTCTTATGGATCGGTGGCCGCGACATGCTGGCGGGTGAGATGTCGCCCGGCCAACTCTCGGCGTTTCTCTTCTACGCAATCGTCGTGGCGGGGTCCGTCGGCGCCATTTCCGAGGTCATCGGCGACCTGCAACGCGCCGCCGGCGCGACGGAGAGACTGATGGAACTGCTGGCGACCGAGACAGACGTTCCGGCGCCCGCGACGCCTGTTCCCCTGCCGGCCCAGGTCGCCGGAACCGTCAGCTTCGACAACGTCCGTTTTCACTACCCCGCAAGGCCGGAACAGCCAGCCCTCGAAGACTTTTCGCTGGATGTCCGTGCCGGCGAAAGGGTGGCGCTGGTTGGCGCATCGGGTGCTGGCAAGTCGACAGTGTTCCAGCTGTTGCTGCGCTTCTACGACCCCGAGTCAGGCGCGATCCGCTTTGACGGTATCGATATTCGCGATCTCGCCCCGCCCGATTTGCGTTCGCAACTTGCTCTGGTGTCACAGGATCCCGTTGTGTTCTCTACTAGTGCCGCTGAAAACATCCGCTATGGCCGGCCCGACGCGACGGACGACGAGGTGCGGGCCGCCGCCGATGCGGCCGCCATCGGCGGCTTTCTCAATAGCTTGCCAGCGGGCTTCGACACGTTTCTAGGACAGAAGGGCGTGCGTCTGTCGGGCGGTCAACGGCAGCGTATTGCGATCGCCCGTGCGGTGCTTAGGAATCCTCGCGTCCTGCTGCTGGACGAGGCCACGAGCGCTTTGGATTCGGAGAGCGAGTTGGCAGTTCAGACAGCACTTGAGGCTTTGATGTCCGGCCGAACGTCAATCGCCATCGCGCATCGATTGGCGACTGTGCGCTCGGCAGACCGGATCGTCGTCCTGGACGGTGGCCGGATCATTGCGCAAGGCCGACATGACACGTTGCTGGCGCAGGGCGGGACGTACGCGCGCCTCGCCGCCCTGCAGTTCGACAACGGCGCGGCGTCAGGCCCGGCGGCTACCTCTGTGTCAGCTTGAACTCAATGCGCCGGTTTCGCCGGAACGCGATCTCGTCACGGCGCGGATCGAGCGGGTGGTACTGGCCGAATCCGGCAGCCACGACACGGTCCGGCGCAATCCCGGCCTCGACCATGAATTTCAGAACCGACGTCGCACGCGCGGTCGAGAGCTCCCAGTTTGACGGGAACTCCGAGGTGTTGATCGGTCGGATATCCGTGTGGCCGTCGATCCGCAGTACCCAGTCGATGTCATTCGGAATTGAAGGCGCAATGTCGCCTAGCGTGGACGCCAGTTGCAGAAGCTGCACCTTGCCGGTGTCTTCGAGTTCGGCGGAACCGCTCGGGAACAAGACCTCCGACTGAAAAACGAACCGGTCACCGACAATCTGGATGTCGGTTCGCTCGCCTAGCAATTCGCGGAGCCGCCCGAAGAACTCGGAGCGGTAGCTGGCCAGCTCCTGCACCTGGCTGGCGAGGGCAACATTCAGACGCGTACCAAGGTCGACAATCATCGCCTGTTGTTCCTCGTTGCGTGCCTCAGAGGCCTCCAGGCTATCGTTCAATGCACCGAGTTGTTCGCGAATGACAGCGAGTTGGGCGTTGAGCAGGTCAACCTCCTCCCGCGCGGAGGCGGAGAGTTGCTCCTCGTCTTCCAACGCGCTCTCCGCCGTTTCGGCTCGCGTGAGAATCTCGGCGAGGCGGATTTCGCGGTCCGCGAGTTCGGTCTGTACTAGAATCGTGCGGTCCTCGGCATCCGCGAGGCGCGCCTCAAGCTCGGCGCGGCGATCGCGCTCTTGAGTCAGTTCCTCTGTTGAGATGCCGATTTGCTCGGCAAGGTTCGCGGCCTCAAGTTCTAGCTGCGCGCGGACTTGACGCAGAGCCGTGATGTCGCGTCGCAGGCTCTCCAATTCGCGGACTTGGAGCTCAATGGTATCACGGTCGGCACGAATGGTTTGGCGCGCGTCCCGTAGATCGTCGGCAATCGTGTCCCGATTGGCTTCAAGCGAGGCAAGCTCCTCCTCGACGTCCTGAAGTTGGAGGCGGAGCGCATCGCGCTCCGAGACAAGTACTTGATTGTCTCGATCGAGGGCCGCAATTTGTGGCTCCAAATCCTCGCGCGTGGCGATCGAATCCTGCAATTCGGCCGATATTTGGGCCATCGACAAACGCAGATCGGCGTTGGCGGACCGTTCGAGGTTCAACAGGCTGGAGAGTTCGTCGACCTGCCGGTTAAGACGAGACAGGGCGGCCTCGCGGCCGGACAGAGCCTCTGACAGAAAGAATTGGGCGAGTGCGAAAACCACGACAACGAAGACGATGACCATCAACAGCGCGGCCAGTCCGTCGACAAAACCGGGCCAGTAATTCACCGTCTCGCGGCGGGAGCGTGAGGAGGCAGCTAGAGGCATGGTCGCGTCCTGCTATGGCTGACTAGCGGTCAGCCTCCTCGGCCAGCGCCGCCATCGTTCGCGCCAACAGACGGATCTCGGCCCGGATCTCCTGAACGAGTTGGGTCCGGCCGGACGAAATCTCCTCTAGCATCCGCGCCAAATACACGTCCATGTTGCGAATGTGACTGCGCGTCGTGTCGTCAAAGCCGCCGGCTTGCATGTTGGCCAGGCGCTCAAGCACCGGTTGGAGCTGGACCTGGTTCTCGGCGAGCCTGACCATCAGTTCCTGCCCGCCCTTCATCTGGTCCGATAGAGTCGTCAGCCGCGCGGCCAACGACATGAGCGTCGCGTTGGCCTGCGCGCGCGACTCTTCGCCTTGTGAGATCGTGCGCTGCAAATTGTCCAAAGAGTCGGCGGTCGTCTCAAGCAGCGCCTGGATGTAGGCCGGCACCGTGTGTTCGCCCTCGATGACGCCACCACCGGACAGGCGCGTTGCGCCACTGAGCCACTCCTCGAGGTCGTTATAGAAGCGGTTCTGGGCCTGGTTGGCCTGCAGATCCAGAAAACCCAGCATCAACGACCCGGCCAAACCGAACAGCGATGAACTGAAGGCCGTGCCCATTCCAGCCAGAGGCGCTTCGAGCCCGGTGGTCAGATTGCGAAAGATCGCGGCGGCATCGCCGCCCGTCGTCGCTTGGAGTTCAGAAATGACCCGCGCGACCGCGCGGACCGTCTCCAGCAATCCCCAGAAGGTACCGAGAAGACCCAGGAAGATCAGCAGGCCGATCATGTAACGGGTGATATCGCGCGACTCATCAAGACGCGCGCTCACCCCGTCCAGGATCGAACGAAGCGAAAGCGCGGAGAGGCTCAGCCGACCTTGCCGCTCCCCCAACATGGTCGCCATCGGTGCCATCAAACGTGGTGCATTTTCAGCCGATACGCCGGGCTCACCCGCCTGGTACGCCTCGAGCCACGAGACTTGCGCGAACAACGTCCATACCTGGCGAAAAACATAGAGAATGCCGAACACGAGGACCGCTACGATAAGGCCGTTGAGCGGCGCGTTGGCGAGAAAGGCTTGGCTCAGCGGTAGCAGCAGCGCCACCGACGCTGCAGACGCCGCAACCAGAAAGATGACCATGCGCGTCAGGTAACGACGCGGGCTCGACATGTTTTGAACGCGGGCGCCGCGCGAAGGCGGATACGCCGCAGGTTCGGCGCGAACCGTCACTGATCAACCAGAACGACGTCGACCCGATCGCTCGGGCCGTCACCCGATTTGTTGCCGAGCGCCCGGACGTCCATGCGCGTGCTGCGCACGCCCTGCTCGATCAGATATGAGCGGACAGCTAACGCACGCGACAACGACAACCGGCGGGCCAGGCTCGATGTTTCGGCCGTTCCGCCGGCATAGGCGCGTAACTGAATCCGCAGGTCCCCTTGCTCGTCGAGTTGCCCGGCCAGCTGTTGCAGAGGTTGGCGGCCGGCGTCCGGCAACCGGGCGGACCCGGTGTCAAACTCGAGCCGCAGTTCAAAGTCTTCGTCTGACGGATCGGGTCGCGCCGCCACCTGGGGCGCGGCCGGCGGCTGAGGCGCTTCATCGGCCGCCGCTTCCGCGACGATAGGCGGTGCCTGGGCGGCGGGCGCCGGCCGCGGCGGTACGTTGACCGCCGGTGCTTCGGGCACGCTCGGCGGTTCCGGCACCTGGGTCGGTGGGCGCAGACTTGCTCGCGAAGCCGGCGGAGGCACGGTGGGCTGCGGCGGCGCTTCGGCGCTGGCGGCCGGTGCCGGCGTCGGTGCGGGCTGCACGGGCGCGGGTGGCCGCTCCGCCGTCTGGATGTCAGGGGCCGGCTCGGGCGCCGTTGGCGGTTGCGGTGCTTCGGCCGGCGCGCGCGGCGGCGCGGGCGCGGCAGCCACAGTCGGTGCCGCCCGTGCCGGGCGCGTTACCGGAGTCGGAGCAGGCACATTCAGACGCGAGACCGGTGCGGTCGGCGGCGGTTCCAGAAGTTCACCGGTCGTGACTGGCGTCGTCGGTACGGGGACCGGCCGGTTGACGCGCGGCAACAGTGTCGTCGATCGTGCTGGTCCCAATGCGTCCAATACGTCGACGTCAACGAAAACGCTGGGGCTGTTGGTGATGTAGCCCTGGGACTGCGCAGTACCAGCGACGCCGAGCGCCACAGCAACCCCACTGGCCCCAACCAAGACGTGGCAAAGCCACGACCTGACGCCGGGTGACCTTGTCATTGACACGTCCTAATTGCCTGCACGCCCCGATTCGCTCGCCGCAACATAGCCCAGCCTATATGACTCGAACAGTATATTCGGGCGGTTTTGGGGCAGAGTTGGTCAATCGATTGCGTCTCGCGATGCCGCCAATAGCTGCAGGAGCTGGCGGTGAATCTCGCTGTTGCCGGCAACGACGTCACCCGATTCCAACATTGTCGTCCCGCCCGCAACATCGGTTGCGAAGCCGCCCGCTTCGCGCACCAGCAGGATACCGGCGGCGATGTCCCATGCATTCAAACCGAATTCCCAAAACCCATCGAACCGGCCGGACGCGACAAAAGCGAGGTCAAGCGCGGCCGCCCCGAAGCGCCGCACACCGGCGGTCGCGCCAATAATTGTCTGCAACGTCCGGAGATACTCGTCGTGATCGCCCCGGCCCTTGAATGGAATGCCGGTCGCCACCAGCACCTCCGTGAGATCGCGCCGCGATGAAACGCGGAGTCGGCGATCATTCAGGAAAGCGCCCCCGTTGCGCTCGGACCAATAGAGTTCGTCGTGCACGGGCTCGTAGATTGTCGCGGCGACGATTTCATCGTCACGCTCCAGCGCGATGGAAATCGCAAACTGGGGCAGGCCGTGCATGAAGTTCAACGTTCCATCAAGGGGGTCGACGATCCACCGATGGACGCCGTCGCCGGCGTGGCTTGCACCGCCCTCCTCGGCTAACATCCCATAATCGGGGCGTGCGCGCAGGAGTTCCTCGCGGATCACGCGTTCGGACCGGACGTCAGCCGCGGTCACGAAATCGGCGGCACCTTTGCGTGAAGTCTGAAGGTTTTCGAGTTCGCCGAAATCTCGCACCAAACCGCGGGCGGCGCGGCGCGCCGCCCGCTCCATGACGTTAATGATTGGCGATTTCAAAGCCGCCACAGCTAGTCCTTGGCACGTTCGACGTAGCTTGCGTCCGCTGTGGCGACAACAATCCGCGTACCGGTTTCAATGTGCGGCGGCACCATGGTGCGAACCCCGTTCTCCAGCACGGCCGGCTTGTATGACGAGGATGCTGTCTGTCCCTTGACCACCGCGTCGGCCTCGGACACCGCCAGGGTGACCTTCTCGGGCAAAGTCACGCTGATCGGGGTGTCTTCATAGAACTCCACCGAGACAACCATGCCTTCCTGCAGGAACGCGACCTGATCTTCACCGATTAGCTCGGTCTGCAATGCGACCTGGTCGAAGGTGTCCTGATCCATGAAACTGTGGCTGTCACCGTCGGCATAGAGATACTGATGATCCTTCTGGTCGAGGCGAACCCGCTCGACGGATTCCGACGCGCGAAAACGCTCGTTGAGTTTCGTACCGCCCCGCACATCCTTTAGCTCGACCTGCAGAAACGCGCCGCCCTTGCCGGGTTTGACGTGCTGTATCTTCACCGCACGCCACAACCGCCCCTGGTGCTCGATGACATTCCCAGGACGTATGGCGTTACCATCGATTTTCATGTCGAAGCACCGTTCGTAGGCAGGATCTGGAGATCGGCGCGGAAGCTAACAACCTTGGGGCCGCCACGCAATGTCAGCCCAGTTACGTCCTGCGGGCTTCGGCGATCGCCGCATTGAGCGCGCGGATGGCCGCGGCCGGTCCGTCCGGATGCTGCCAAACCGCGCCGGCAATCGCGAGGAAATCGGCCCCAGCCCTCACCAGCGAACCACAATTCTCAGCCGATATACCGCCAATCGCGACACACGGCACTTCCATCAGGGCATCCCACCAGCTCAGGATCTCAGGCTTGGCGCTGGTTTTGGCCTGTTTCGTCGCCGAGGGATAGAAGGCGCCGAAGGCGACATAGTCCGCTCCTCTCTCGGCCGCTTCGACGGCGAGATGCCGCGAGTTGTGGCACGTCACGCCAATAATACAGTCCGGGCCCAATAGCCGGCGCGCTTCACAATAAGGCGCATCCTCCTGTCCAATATGGACGCCGTCACAGCCGGTCTGCGCGGCCAGATCGGGCCGATCGTTAAGGATGAACGCCGCGCCCGCCGATTGAACAATCGGCCGGATTTGCTCAATCGCGGCAACAATCGTGTCGTCGTCCGCACCCTTTGGCCGATATTGGACGGCTGCGACCTCGCCGGCCTCGAGGGCCGCGGCCAAGTCCCGACAAAACACCGGTATGTCGAACCTCTCCGGCGTGAGCAGATAGATCTGGCATTGCTCAGCCATGAGCACACCGTTGGCTTGGTGTCTTCCCCGTTCGCAATGTTCTCATTCTTTCCCAAACCAGTCGCGGGCTGCGGCCCCCGGATCCGTCGCCGTCGCCATATCTAGCATCGGCCCAGATGGCCGGGGCACGAGCCGTGCCCCGACTTGTTTGGCAATATCCTCGACGCGCGCCCGGACGCTTGGCGGGCAGTCCAGACAAATGTCCTTAATGCCGGCACGCAGCGCCCCAAGCGCTATTCCGGGCGCGTCACCGCAGTCGAGAATCGCGCCGGCAACTGCATCACCGAATTCACTTGTGGCAAGGGCGACGATCTCGCGGAACCAGGCTGCTCCGCCATACAGCGCCGCGCCCTCGGCGCTGACCAATAGGACACGGTCGCCCCGTGCGGCGGCTTCCGCGAGCGCGCACCGGGCGTGTTCAATGCCGTGGATGACGACATGATGCGTGGCCATGCCGCATGTCCGGGCCGGCTAGGCCGCGAGCTTGCGCATGACGGCAGCCGCCACCGCCTCGGGCGTAATGCCGAAATGCGCGTAGAGTTCTTTGTACGGCGCCGAGGCACCAAACCCGTGCAAGCCAATCACGTCGCGCTCATCGTCGACAAAGCGCGTCCAGCCGAATGGCACGGCGGCCTCGACCGCGACGCGCGGGGCTGTGCCCAGAACCGCGCGTCGGTACGCTTCAGGCTGGGCGAGGAACAACTCCTGCGACGGAACCGAGACGACCGCGACCTCCGTACCCTGGCGCCGTAAACTATCCTGGGCGCCCAAGGCGATTTCGATCTCGGAACCGGTCGCCAAGATGGTCGCGCGGCGTTCCCCCCTCGCATCAGAAAGAACATAAGCACCGCGCGCACACTGATTGTCCTCGACATGCGCCTGTCGCTGGGGTGCAAGATTCTGCCGGGTCAGGGAGATCAGCGACGGGCCCTCGGTCCGCTCCAACGCCGCCTGCCAGCATTCAAGCACCTCGACAGCGTCCGCCGGGCGGAACACGGCAAGGTTAGGTATGGCGCGGAGGGCAGCCAGATGCTCGACCGGCTGATGCGTTGGGCCGTCCTCGCCTAGACCAATTGAGTCGTGCGTCATGACAAATACGACGCGCAGTCCCATGAGCGCGGCCAGCCGAATGGCCGGGCGGCAATAGTCGGAGAAGGTTAGAAACGTGCCGCCGTACGGAATGATGCCGCCATGAAGCGCAAGGCCATTCATCGCGGCGGCCATGGCGTGCTCGCGCACGCCGTAGTGGATATAGCGCCCGCCGTAGGAACCGGCCTGCATCGGTTCCGTCGCCGCTGTCTTGGTATTGTTGGACCCGGTCAGGTCCGCAGAGCCACCGACGAGTTCGGGCACCGCCGCGGTCAATACCTCGAGTGCATTCTGGCTGGATTTGCGGGTGGCCACGGTCGGTCGTTCGCGCGCGACACTTTCTTTGAAATCCAAGATCGCCCGCGACAGATGAGCGGGCAAACGACGGGCTTGGCGGCGCTCGAACTCCGCCCGGACGTCCGGCGCCGCCGCCGCAAGACGCGCCACCCACTCGCGACGGGGCGCCTGGCCGCGCTCACCCGCCGAACGCCACAGCGCGAGAATGTCATCGGGCACCTCGAAGGGCGGATGGGTCCAGCCGAGCTGCGCGCGCGCGGCGGCAATTTCGTCGTCGCCGAGGGGGCTGCCGTGAGCGTCCTTGGTGCCGACCTTGTTCGGCGAACCGAAGCCGATCTGCGTGCGACAGGCGAGCAGCGTGGGCCGGTCATTCCCCTTCGCCCAGCCGATCGCCTCGTCAATCGCCTGGGCGTCGTGACCGTCGAGCGCGCGCGTCGCCCAGCCGTATGCGGCGAACCTGGCCAGCTGATCGTCCGACACCGCCAAGCTGGTCGGGCCGTCGATCGAAATATCATTGTCATCGAAAAGAACGATCAACTGACCCAGTTTGAGGTGGCCCGCGAGGGATGCTGCCTCGTGACTGATGCCCTCCATCAGGCAGCCGTCGCCGGCAAACACATAGGTCTTGTGATTGACCAGGGCGTCGCCGAACTCGGCGGCGAGATGCCGTTCGGCAATAGCCATCCCGACGGCATTGGCCAGTCCCTGACCCAAAGGGCCGGTGGTCGTTTCGACCCCGGCGGCATGGCCATGTTCGGGGTGCCCGGGTGTCCGGCTGCCGAGCTGCCGGAAGTTCTTCAGCTCGTCGACGGTCATGTCGGCGAAGCCGGTCAGATAGTTCACGGCATAAAGCAGCATCGACCCGTGGCCGTTCGACAGAACGAACCGGTCGCGGTCGGGCCAGGTCGGCGCGGTCGGATCGAACCTCAGATGCCGAGCGAACAGGACGGCGGCGATATCCGCCATCCCCATCGGCATGCCGGGATGGCCGCTTTTGGCCTTCTGCACGGCATCCATCGCCAAGGCACGAATGGCATTGGCCATCGTGCGCAGCTGGCTGGCGTCAGCATCACTCATCGTGGACTCGCTAGGTCAGAAAATCGGACGAGGGTCAGGCGCAGCTTGCCGACCACCTGGTCGCCCGTCAATGGCAGGGCACTGTGCGCGGTTGACCTCAAGACAAGCGGAATCGTACGATCCGGCCCGTGTTTTTTGGACGAGTCGCCGGGAAGGCTTGATGTCGAGATTAGAACAGGCTGAGCAACGCGTGGATGCCGCCCTTGGCCGGCTTGAAGCCGCCGTGAGCGGCGACCAGTCAGGGGCGCGGACGACGGAACTCGAGCGACAACTCGTCACGCTGCGTCAGGAGTACGTAGCGCTCGACGAAACGACATCGGCTGTTGCACGGCGCCTCGATGCCGCGATCGATCGCCTTGAAACGGTGGTAGGAGACTAAATGGCCCAGGTCGTCGTCACCATAAACGGGCGAAGCTATCGGATCGCCTGCGAGGACGGACAGGAAGAGCACCTCAAACACCTTTCAGGCTACGTATCCGAAAAGGTTAAAGAACTGGTCGGTGCGGTCGGGCAGATCGGCGATACGCGTCTGCTGGTCATGGCCAGCCTGCTGATCGCGGACGAGCTGTCGGATACGCGCGCCGATCTGGTGGAGACGCGGCACGAGCTCGATCGTATCCAGACCGACGCCGAAGATATCCTGGCCGGCCGTCTCGATCACCTCGCCAGCCGGATCGACCATATTGCGGGCGCGGTCGGCGGTACCTAGATTCCGCCAGGGTGGTCGCTGGCCTTCCCGTTAGGCGGTAACTTGTCCCGGGGGCTATACCACGTCACCAGGGAGCTGTCCCTGTTGGGGCCCTGGCCTCGATATCACGGCGCCCACCTGCTTGGAGCAGGCCTCGGTGGACGCGTAGGCGCCGACGGTCGTGCCGGCGACCCCCACCCCGCGATTTGGCAGACCTAAGACAGCAGAAAGCCGCGCTGCGTCGGCGGGCGATCGAGCATCGCAAGACCCTGCATGTCGGCGCGCCAAATGCCGGCGGTGCCGTTTTGGCCCGGTTCGACGAGACCGCACCCTTGGTCAAGGCGGCGCGGTCCGCCGGCGTGTTCGCGGGCTACTGGCCGATCCATAGCGAGATCGATCCGCGCCCCCTGATGCGGCATCTCCTGGAACTTGGTCTGCCGGGTGCGCTGCCGGTGACACAAGGCAGAAACCAGCCACTGGTTTTTCGGCGTTGGTCCTTGGGATCTGAGCTGGAGCCCGGTGGGTTCGGCGTCTCGGTGCCCCCGGCGGGCGCCGGGACGGTCATCCCGGGCATGCTGCTGGTGCCGCTGCTTGCTTACGACGACAACGGGCACAGATTAGGATACGGCGCGGGCTACTATGATAGAACCCTGGAGGCGCTGCGCCGGACCCGCGAGATGTTGGCTGTTGGCGTGGCATATGCCGGCCAACGGGTCGAGACCGTTCCGGCGACTGAAAGCGACCAGCGACTCGATTGGGTCGTCACCGAAGACAGCGCGACGCGATTGGCTTGAAGATGCGGTTTCTTTTTCTTGGTGACATTGTCGGTAGAGCCGGTCGCCGGGCGCTGACGTCCCGTCTGCCCGAGTTGCGGCAGCAGCTCGACCTGGATTTCGTTGTCGTTAATGGTGAGAACGCGGCACACGGCTTCGGCATCACGGGGCCGATTTGCCAAGATTTCTACGAGGCGGGCGTCGACGTCATCACGACCGGCAACCATGTGTGGGATCAGCGCGATATCATCGCCTACATCGATGGCGACCCACGTCTGCTGCGCCCGATCAACTTCCCGTCGCAAACGCCGGGTCACGGCATGGGCGTCTTCAGGAGCCGGCGCGGCGCCAAGGTGCTGGTCGTCAATGTGATGGGCCGGCTGTTCATGGATCCGCTCGATCATCCATTCGAAGCGCTCGAGAAGGCGCTGCGCGGCCACAGCCTGGGCGGCACGGTCAACACGATCATCGTTGACGTGCACGCCGAGGCCACATCCGAGAAGATGGCAATCGGGCACGCGTTCGATGGGCGGGTCAGCTTTGTCGTCGGCACGCATTCTCACGTGCCCACGGCCGACAGCCAGGTCCTGCCGGGCGGCACCGCCTACCAGACAGACGCCGGCATGTGCGGCGATTACGATTCGGTCATCGGCATGAAGAAAGAGGGTTCGATCGAACGGTTCCGCCGGCAGGTACCGGGCGAACGGCTACAGCCGGCGGACGGCGAAGCGACGCTGTGCGGCATGGTCGTCGAAACGGACGAGGTGACGGGGCTCGCCCGGCACATTGCGCCGTTGCGGCTTGGTGGGCGTCTGGCACCGGCATGGCCAGATATCACGCCGATCAAGACCGCCGCCGAGTAGCGAAAAGGGCCGTAATCTCGCCATATTGCTTTGGTAGCGCGACCCGCGCTTTTGACGTTTCCAAACTGTGTCAGCCGCCACTCGATATGGTATTAGGGCTGGCCGCTACACCGCACAATCTAGGACGACTCGGCCATGGCGGGCCATTCCCAGTTCAAGAACATCATGCACCGGAAGGGTGCGCAGGATAAGAAGCGCGCCCGCGTCTTCGCCCGCCTGACACGCGAGATTCAAGTCGCCGCGAAACTGGGCGCGCCGGATCCCGATCAGAACCCACGGCTGCGCTCGGCGATTTCGGCAGCGCGAGCGGCGAACATGCCGAAAGACAATATTGAGCGCGCCATCAAGAAGGCGTCCGGCGACGGTGACGATACGAACTACGAGGACGTGCGCTACGAGGGCTATGGGCCCGGTGGCGTGGCCATTATCGTCGAGGCCCTGACAGACAACCGCAATCGCACGGCGGCCGAGGTCAGGGCGGCGTTCAGCAAGTTCGGCGGTAGCCTCGGTGAGACCGGCAGCGTCGGTTTCCTGTTCGACCGGGTCGGTCAAATCCTCTACGACGCCGACGCCGCGTCGGCGGACGATATGTTCGAAGCGTCGCTCGAAGCAGGGGCCGACGACGTCGTGAGCGGCAAGGCCGGGCATGAGGTAACGTGCACGCCGGAGACGTTGCACGCCGTTCTCGATGAACTCGAAGGGCGGTTCGGCGCACCGCGGGAGGCGGCCCTAACATGGCGCCCGCAAACGACGACATCGGTCGACGATCAGGCAGCGCCGACGCTTCTAAAATTGCTCGACGCACTCGACGACAGCGACGACGTGCAAAGCGTGGCGTCCAATTTTGAAATTGCTGACGACGTGATTGAGAAGCTTGCTGTTTGACACGGCCGTCGGGGGGGTCACATGCGGGTGCTCGGCCTTGATCCGGGCCTACGGCGAACGGGCTGGGGTGTTATCGAGACCGATGGTCATCGGCTTCGCCACATTGGCAGTGGCGTTGTCCGAGCGGCGGCGCAGGGCGAGATGGCGCACCGCCTGGTCGAGTTACATCAACGCCTTGGCCGGGTGATCGCGGAGTTTGCGCCTGACAATGCCGCGGTGGAGGAGACGTTTGTCAACGTGAACGGTGCCTCAACATTGAAGCTCGGTCAGGCGCGCGGAGTGGTTCTTTTGGCGCCGGCTTTGGCCGGCGTGCCCGTGGCGGAATACGCCGCCAACTTGATCAAGAAGTCAGTGGTCGGCTACGGCCATGCCGGCAAATCGCAGGTCGGCGCCATGGTCGGCATGCTGCTGCCGGGAGCAACCGTCGCGGCGAGCGACGAAGCCGACGCCCTCGCTGTGGCTATATGTCATGCGCACCACGTGCAAACACGAACGCGGCGGAGCGTGCCGGCTTGATCGGGCGGCTAAAGGGACATGTCGACGAGACCGGCGACGATTATTTGATCGTCGATGTCGGCGGCGTGGGCTACCAGGTGTTCGCGACACGGCGCACGCTGGGCGCGCTGCCATCGCGGGGTGAAGCGATCGCGCTGCATATCGAGACACATGTTCGCGAGGACCATATTCATCTCTACGGCTTTCCAACATCCGAGGAGCGTCGTTGGTTTCGTCTGTTGACCGGCGTGCAAGGCGTCGGCAGCCGCGTTGCGATGGGCATTCTGGGCGTGCTGTCGCCGAGCGACATTGTGCATGCTCTGGCCGCGCAGGACCGCGCCGCGCTGACCCGGGCCGACGGCGTCGGACCGAAACTTGCGGTCCGAATCCTGACGGAACTCAAAGACAAGGCAGGCAGCATATCGCTTGGACCGAGCGCCGCTGCCGAGGTTTACCCAGCCGCCGGGCGCGAGCAGGTTACCGACGATGCGATATCCGCATTGGTGAACCTCGGATATGGACGCGCCGACGCGTTTGCGGCGGTCGCGGAAGCGGCGCGCCGCATCCATGGTGACAAGCAGCTCGATGTGCTGATACCGGCGGCACTGAAGGAACTCGCGCGGTGAGCGTCGAGGCGTCGAGCCGATTGATGGATGGGGAGGCAACGCCAGGCGACGCGGCAGATGTCGGTCTGCGGCCGCAACGGATGGGAGACTTCATCGGGCAGGAGGCGCTGCGGCGCAACCTCGATGTCTTCATCGCCGCGGCCCGCAATCGTCGCGAACCTCTCGATCACTGCTTGTTCCATGGTCCGCCGGGCCTCGGCAAGACGACGTTGGCGCAGATTGTCGCGCGGGAGTTGGGAGCGGGTTTTCGTGCGACGTCCGGTCCCGTGATTTCAAAAGCCGGCGATCTTGCGGCGGTGCTGACCAATCTGCAAGCCAACGATGTTCTATTCATCGACGAGATTCACCGCCTGAACCCGGTGGTCGAAGAAGTGCTCTATCCCGCTCTTGAGGACTTCGAACTCGATCTCATCATCGGCGAAGGCCCGTCGGCCCGCTCGGTGCGCATTTCCCTGCAACCGTTCACGCTGATAGGCGCCACGACTCGGCTCGGCCTGCTGACAACGCCCCTGCGGGATCGGTTCGGCATCAATCTGCGTTTGGATTTCTATCCGCCCGAAGATCTACAGAGGATCGTGCGCCGCGGCGCGGACATTCTGGACATGCAGGTGAGCACGGACGGCGCCGATGAGATCGCGCGCCGCTCTCGGGGGACGCCGCGGATCGCCAGCCGGTTGTTGCGGCGGGTTCGCGATTTTGCAGCGGTCGAGGAGTCGGGCAGCGTCGATCGGGACGTAGCCGACCGGGCGCTGCGGCGACTGGACGTCGACGCGCGCGGACTCGATGAGATGGACCGGCGCTATCTGGCGTGTGTCGCCCGCAACTATGGCGGCGGTCCCGTCGGTATCGAAACGCTTTCGGCGGCCCTCTCGGAGGAGCGGGACACGCTGGAGGATGTGGTCGAGCCGTTCCTGCTGCAGCAAGGCTTCCTGCAACGCACCCCCCGCGGCCGCGTCCTCGCGGCGGCGGCCTATCGCCATTTGGGTCTCAGCACGCCACCGGGACGCGAGCAGCTCACACTCTTGGCCGAAGAAGCGCCGATGGTGGAACGGTAAGACGGGAATGACGGTCGTTCTGTCCGAAACGCCGCTCAGCATCCGCGTCTACTATGAGGACACGGACGCCGGCGGCGTGGTCTACCACGCAAGCTACCTGCGCTTCGCCGAGCGTGCCCGCACCGAATTGATGCGGCGCTGCGGCGGTGACCACCCATCCCTGTTGGCCGAGCACGGCCTTGTATTCGCCGTCCGGCATTGCGAAATCGACTACATCAAACCGGCGCGGTTGGATGACCTGTTGGACGTGCACACAATTGTGACCGGCGTGGGCGCGGCGAGTTTCGATATGAAACAAGACGTTATGCGCAATGGCGATGCCCTGGCGAAACTCAATCTGCAGCTTGTATGTGTGAGCCGGGAAGGCCGGCCCAAGCGTCTGCCGACACAGCTGCGCGAGACCCTGGCGGGGCTCAGTCCGGCCAAACTCAAGCCATAACCGAGGAGTAAGCGGGAATTATGGAACCCAATATCGTCGATACCGTCTCGTTCGCCGGCGGGGCTGGCGTTGCCGATTTCTCGGTGTGGGGCCTCTTTGTACGGGCCGACATCGTCATCAAGCTGGTCATGCTGGTTCTATTCGTGGGCTCCTTCTGGTCCTGGACCATCATCCTGGACAAGTTCATTCGGTTGCGGCGTGTGAACGCCAAGAGCACGGAATTCGAGGACGGTTTCTGGTCCGGTGGCTCCCTGGACGACCTCTATGACCGGCTCGGTGAACAACCCGAGGATCCGATGGCATCCGTGTTCTCGGCGGCGATGGGCGAGTGGCGCCGATCCTCGGCGCGGGGCGTCGCAAAGAACGAACACGCCCGCCTGGGACTACAGGAACGCATCGAACGCGTCATGGATGTGAGCGTGCAGCGGGAGGTCGAGCGACTCGAACGGTACATGATCTTTCTCGCCTCGGCGGGTGCAACCGCGCCGTTCATCGGACTGTTCGGCACGGTGTGGGGCATTATGAACAGCTTCCAGTCGATCGCCGGGGCAAACAACACGAACCTGGCGGTGGTCGCGCCGGGACTGGCCGAAGCCTTGTTCGCAACGGCGCTCGGGCTGATCGTCGCCATCCCGGCAGTGGCCGCATACAACAAGTTCACGTCGGATATCAGCCGCTACACGCAACGGCTCGACGGTTTCTCGGCCGAGTTCAGCGCCATCCTGTCGCGTCAACTCGAGGAGTTGGCCTAGCCAATGGCAATTCAAGTGCAGCAGCGCCCGCGCGGCCGGCGTAACGCACGGCAGTCGGTGATGAGCGAGATCAACATCACGCCGTTCGTCGACATCATGCTCGTGCTTGTCGTGATCTTGATGGTGGCGGCGCCGTTGTTGACGCTCGGCGTGCCGGTCGACTTGCCGGAGGCCTCCGTCGCCCCGGTCAACCAGGAGCGTGAACCACTGATCCTGACCGTCGACAAGGAGGGCCGGATCTACATGCAGGACGCCGAGATCGAAGCGGAAGCCCTGGTCCCGCGGCTCGTCGCGGTCGCCGAGACCAATGAGGAGTTGCGTATATTTGTGCGGGGCGACCGCGAGATCAATTACGGCCGCGTGATGGAGGTGATGGGCCTCGTCAATCGGGCCGGCTTCACGCGGGTCGCGTTAATCGCGGAAGCGCCGACGCCCGGCAGCGGCTCACGGTAGACCGGCTTGCTGATGCGCCACAGCAGCTTCATATCTGCCGGCGTTCACGCCACCGTGCTATTGGCGGCGCATTTGGGGCTGGGTCAGCTTTTTGCCGACGATGCCCCGTTTATTCCTGAGATCATCCCAGTCGAACTGGTCGAAATCGGGTCTATTACCACCCCGTCGGAGCCGGAACCCGAACCGGAGCCGGAGCCGGCGGAGCCACCGCCACCACCAACCCCGCCGCCTGCCCCGACACCGCCCGAACCTGAACCGCCGCCGCCCGAGCCCACACCACCGGCCGAGACAGAGGTGGCGTTGCCGGAGCCCGTTCCGGTGGCCGAGCCCGAACCAACGCCTGAAACTGAGTTACAGCCGCCGCCGCAGATTGCGTCCGCGCGCCCGCTTGCCAGACCGCAACCACCGTCGCGTCGGGACTTCACCAACATCTTGAAGGACCTGGCCGCCGAAGAAACACCCGAACCGCCGCGCCGGCGAACGCCGGAAGTTGCCGCGCGGGCGCGGACCGCGGACGACCGGGCGCCGACAATTGCGCAGCTCGATGCCCTGCGCGTCATGATCCGCGAGCAGATTCAGCGGTGCTGGAACCCACCGATCGGCGCGGTGTCGGCAGAGAATTTGTTGGTTCGTGTGTTTCTGCGCCTCGACCAGACGGGACGCGTGCGGGAAGCGCACATTCTGGACTCGGAAAGAATGTCAGCAGACACATTCTTTCGCGCGGCCGCAGAGAGCGCTCGCCGCGCAGCGCTGAACGATCGTTGCAACCCGCTTGAATTGCCGATCGATCAGTACGAGAGCTGGAAAGATATCGAGATCTACTTCGATCCCAGGGAGCTTCTAGGTCTATGATTCGTTTGGATGGTTTGAGGCGATTTGTTGCAGCGATTCTGTTGGTGGGGCCAGTGGTCCTACTCTCGCAGAACGCAGTGGCGCAACTGCGCGTCGATATCACGCGTGGCAATGTGGAGCCGGTGCCGATCGCTATTCCGGACTTTCTCGCGACGGAGCCGGAGGCCGCGCGGATTGCCCGAGACATCAGTGAAGTCGTGTCGAACGACTTGGAGCGGTCAGGCCTGTTTCGCCCCGTGGATAAGCGGGCCTTCATCGAGGATCCGGCCGGCATCCAGGTTCGACCCAACTTCAACAATTGGCGCGTGCTGAATGCGCAGGGCCTGGTGATCGGTGGTGCCGAGCTCAAGGCCGATGGCGAGCTCAAAGTCGAATTCCGGCTTTGGGATGTCTTCGCCGAGCAGGCCATGACCGGGCTCAGCCTATCCACAGCGCCGTCCAACTGGCGCCGGATCGCCCATATCGTGGCCGACACGATCTACGAGCGCATGACGGGGGAGCGCGGCTACTTCGACACGCGGGTCGTCTACATCTCCGAAACCGGCCCGCCGAACAACCGCGTCAAACGCCTGGCGATCATGGACCAGGACGGTGCCAACCACCGGTTCCTGACGAACGGCGATACGCTCGTCCTGACGCCCAGATTCTCCCCGACCAGCCAGGAGATCACCTATCTGGCCTACTACGATGACCAGCCGCGCGTTTATCTGTTCAACATCGATACCGGCGAGCAGGAGGTGCTGGGCGACTTCCCCGGCATGACATTCGCGCCGCGGTTCTCACCGGATGGCGACAGCGTCGTGATGAGCCTGGCGGAGCAAGGGAACACCGATATCTATTCGATGGATCTGCGGACGCGCCGCGTCAACCGTCTAACCAAAAACCCGGCGATCGATACGGCGCCAAGCTTCTCCCCAGACGGGCGACAGCTCGTTTTCGAGTCGGACCGTGGCGGCACGCAACAGCTCTATGTCATGGACTCGAACGGCAGCGACATCCGGCGGATCAGCTTCGGTCAGGGGCGGTACGGCACCCCGGTGTGGTCGCCTCGCGGCGATCTGGTCGCCTTCACGAAGATCTTCCGCGGCGAGTTTCATATAGGCGTCATGCGGTCGGACGGCAGCGGCGAACGCCTGCTGACGAAGGGCTTTCTGGTTGAGGGGCCGACGTGGGCGCCGAAGGGGCGGGTGTTGATGTTCTTCCGGCAAACAAAATCCGATGCGGCCGGCCGCGGCGGGACGTCGCGCCTGTTCTCGATCGATCTGACAGGGTTCAACGAGCGCGAGATCGTGACTCCCGTCGAAGCGTCCGATCCGGCGTGGTCGCCGCCGAGCTTGCAGTGACATTTTAGAGTCGGTGTCAATAAAATGAAGGATACGGGCCGGTTGCGGACAAACGACGTGGTATTAGGCTCGCCTTGCAACAACGAATCCGCCACTATATATATGCGGCCCATTCAGTGACGGGGCGCAAGGCGGGGGGTCCGTAGGCCGCTTTTTCGGAAGACGTGCTAGGACCGAATGAAGCTCGGACGCTTGGCGAAAGAGTATGGCGGTTAAGGAGTCATCGATGCGATTGAACTTTCCATGCATCATGGCGGCCATGTTTGTATTGGCTGCCTGTTCCACGGCATCGCAGGAGGCGGGTGACGCCGGAGGGAGCGGTGCGGCGACGACCGCCCCTTCAACGGCGGCGCCACAGGTTGCGGCGACCGGCCCGGAGCCGGGGTCGCAGGCCGATCTCGTTGCCAATATCGGCGACCGGGTCTTCTTTGACTTCGACCGGCACGCCTTGAAGCCCGATTCACGCGCGACGGTGGAGCGGTGGGCCGCTTGGCTCAAGACATACCCGCAGGTCACCGTAACGCTTGAAGGTCATGCCGACGAGCGCGGGACGCGCGACTACAACCTGGCGCTTGGGGAGCGCCGGGCGAATAGTGCGCTTGAGTACATGCAATCGCTGGGGATCGACACGGATCGGGTTCGCATCGTGAGCTTCGGCAAGGAACGCCCGGCGGTGCTGGGCTCGAATGAGAACGCATGGTCGCAGAACCGGCGTTCCGTTATGGTGGTCAACTAGTAACGACCACAGGTATGGCCGGGCGCGCGTCATAGTTTCGCCGCAAAACCCGGCCAATACTCCACCATGAAGGCTACGGATTTGGGCCGTCGAGCGAGGGGTCGTTCGCGGCGTCTTGGTGTGTTCGGAAGCCTTGCGACTCTGGCCGCCATCGCGATTGGCGGGCCGGATGTGGCGGCGCAGTCCGATGCGGTCGCGCCGCTTGTCGATAACCTCAACCGGCTGGAACGGCAGATTAGGGCGTTGGAGCGGGCGGTCTACCGGGGCGAAACGCCGCCGCCGACCACGGAAAGCACCGGCACTGCCCTTGACCCGGCCGTTCGGAACACGTCGCAATTCCAGATTCGACTTGACCAGTTCGAGGAAGAAGTCCGTGCGCTGACGGGCCAGATTGAACGGATGGGCTTCGACCTGCGTCAGCTGTCGAGTCGGTTCGACAAGCTGGTCGCCGACGTCGATTTTCGGCTGAGAACACTTGAGCAAGGCGGCATACCGCCGGCCAACGGCGAGGCAGCTGAAGCGCCTCTCGCCGCGGCAGATGCAGTGCCGGTCGGCGTCCCGCCCGAGTCGTCCCGGCCGGCTGGCGTTGTCGGACAACTCACCGAGTCGCAGCTGCGTGCGGCGGGCGTTCAGCCCGGTGCCGAAGAGCTGGGACAGTTGGCGGTTGTCCCGCCCGCGGAGCCAGCCGCGACCGCCGTCACGCTGCCGGCCGGGCCGGTCGAGGAGCAGTACAACTACGCCTTCAATCTTCTGATGCAGCGGGATTTCGACAGTGCCGAGATCGCGCTCGGCGCATTTGTCGACGCAAATCCGGATTCGCAGCTGGCCGGCAATGCACAGTACTGGCTTGGCGAAACGTTCTATGTTCGCGACGATTTCATTCGGGCGGCGCAGACTTTTGCCGAGGGCTACCAAACCTATCCCGATAGCGCGAAGGCCCCGGACAATCTCCTCAAGTTGGGCTTGTCGCTCGCCAACCTCGAACGTACCGAGGACGCCTGCCTGACCCTCTCGAAGCTGCGCGCCGAGTATTCGGATGCGCCGGCGAACATTTTGCAGCGGGCGCAACGCGAAGCGGGACGACTCGGCTGTAACTAGTCGATGCATGCATGACCGGCGCCGCGGTTGACGCCGCAGTTTTCCGCCGTTGGATGGCGGCTTGCGGGCCGTACGAGTCGCGTCCTTCTCTTGCCGTCGCCGTGTCGGGTGGCGCCGATAGCATGGCGCTTACGCTCCTTGCCCACGCATGGGCGCGGCGTCGCTCAGGCCGAATTCACGCACTGACCGTCGATCACGGGCTGCGGCCGGACTCGGCTGACGAAGCCCGGCAGGTCGGCAGTTGGTTGGCGCAGCGCGGCATTCCGCACACCATCCTCAGATGGCGCCCGCCGGGCCAAGCTTCCGGTCTACAAGCGGCGGCGCGGGAGGCTCGCTACGCGATGCTTGAGCGCTGGTGTGCCACAAATGGGGTCCTGCACCTACTGGTCGGACACCACGCGAATGATCAGGCGGAAACGGTTTTGATGCGCTTCGGCGCGGGCAGCGGCGCGCTCGGCCTTTCGGGCATGGCCGCGGTATCCGAACGTCGGGATGTTAGGATCCTGCGCCCGCTGCTGCACGCAAAGCCGAATGCCTTGCGCGACTACCTAACACATCGAAGGCAGCGTTGGATCGAAGACCCGTCAAATGAAGACCCTAGCTTCACGCGGGTCAGAATTCGGCAGGCGATCGGCTCCGCGCTCGGTCTGTCGATGGATCGCTTGAACGAAACTGCCAGGAAGCTCGGCAGGACCCGTGCGACCATGGAATCGGTGGCAGCGCGCCAATGCGCATCCGCTGTTTCGATCATGCCGAGCGGTTATGCGCTGCTCGATGCGCCGACCTTCGCCGTTCAGCCACCGGAGGTTCGGATGCAGGCTCTCGCCGCAGTTGTTCGGACTGTTGGCGGGAGAGTGTACAGCCCGCGTGAAGAGCGCCTCCGGCGTCTCGACCAGGCGATCCAGGATAGGCAGGTCGGCAGGGCACGGACGCTCGCCGGTACGCGAATCGGGCCCTGGCGCGGCCGGCTCCTGGTCAGCCGGGAGCTGGCCGCCGTCGCCGATTCGCTATCAATCCCGCGTGACGCGAGCGAAATCGCCTGGGATGGCCGCTTCCTTGCTCATTTTGGGCACAAAGCGAACACCGGCCTGCGAATCGGCGCGCTCGGGACGGCAGGCGTCACGGCAATTCGTGCGACCGGGACACCCCCGAACACCGCCGTTCCAGCGGTCGTTTGGCCGACTTTGCCAACCATATGGCGGGCTGACACGGTGCTCGCCGTACCACATCTGGGCTACGGACGAATGGATGATGGGGCCGCCAACGGCGCCGTTAGAATGGAATTCATGCCTCCCAGGCCAGTATCTCCGCCGGAATTCGGGATTGTTTGAAGATATGGCAGCACCTATTTGGTATCTGGATACCGTGAGCTGCGGCCTGGGCTGCAAAAACTCGCTATTTTTGGGGTAGGTGTGAACACTTTCGGCAGAAATCTGGCCCTCTGGATCATCATCGCGCTGCTGGTGGTGGCCCTGTTCAACCTGTTCCAAGGTCCGGGTCAGCGAAGCAGTCAGCAAGAACTCACCTACTCCGATTTCCTGGATCAGGTCGAGGGCGGCCAAGTTCAGGACGTGACGATCCGGGGCAATGATGTTCGTGGACACCTGAGCACCGGTGGGACGTTCCAGACGTATGCCCCGGCCGACGCCAATCTCGTGCAGATCCTGACGGACAACGGAGTCCGGATCAGCGCCGCGCCGGAGGAAGAGCGGGTCCATCCCCTAGTCGCGATTCTCTTCCAGTGGCTGCCGTTCTTTATCTTGATCGGCGTCTGGGTGTTTTTCCTGCGGCAGATGCAGTCCGGCGGTGGCCGGGCCATGGGTTTCGGCAAGTCCCGCGCGAAGCTGCTCACCGAGAAAGTCGGCCGCGTCACCTTCGAGGACGTCGCCGGTATCGACGAAGCGAAGCAGGAATTGGAGGAGGTCGTCGAATTCCTCCGCGATCCCCAGAAGTTCCAGCGCCTCGGTGGCAAGATTCCGAAGGGCGTCCTGCTGGTCGGACCGCCGGGCACCGGTAAGACTCTGCTAGCCCGGGCGATCGCCGGCGAGGCGAACGTGCCGTTCTTCACGATCTCCGGTTCGGACTTCGTCGAGATGTTCGTCGGTGTCGGCGCCAGCCGCGTGCGCGACATGTTCGAGCAGGGCAAAAAGAACGCACCCTGCATCATCTTCATCGACGAGATCGACGCCGTCGGACGCCATCGCGGCGCCGGTCTCGGCGGCGGCAACGACGAGCGCGAGCAGACCCTCAACCAGCTGCTGGTCGAGATGG
>CAJICA010000219.1_pt1 | contig 23944 bp, 22 predicted proteins | sample 9199501 | NCBI WGS metagenome assembly CAJICA01 (sample SAMEA7708319, study PRJEB35096) | sediment metagenome | biome: marine neritic benthic zone biome [ENVO:01000025]; feature: sediment [ENVO:00002007]; material: shallow marine sediment [ENVO:03000034] sea grass bed [ENVO_01000059] ... | reverse complement strand
GAAACGTCGAGGGCGGTCGTCGGCTCGTCGGCGATGACCAGCCGCGGATTGACCGCCAGCGCCAACGCGATCACGACACGCTGGCGCATGCCGCCGGAGAACTCGTGTGGGTAGGAGTCCAGCCGCTCCTCGGCGGCCGGAATACCGACGGCCTGCAGCAATTCAAGGGCACGGGCGCGGGCTTGGCGCGCCGTCATGTCCGTATGGGTCTGGATCGTTTCGACCAGCTGACGGCTGATGCTGTAAAGCGGGTTCAGGCTGGTCAGCGGATCTTGGAAGATCGCACCGATCTCCTTGCCCCGAATGCGCCGCATCTGGTCGTAGGGCAGATTGTCAATACGCCGGCCGTCCAGCAGGATCTCGCCCGCGCCAACCCGGCCTGGCCGCTCCAACAAGCCGATGATCGCGGCGCCGGTCAGGGACTTGCCGGCACCGGATTCACCAACGACGCCCAACACCTCACCCGGATCGATATGCAGAGACACGTCATCGACCGCAACCAGCGTGCCGAAGCGCGTCGGGAACTCGATGCGCAAATTCTTGACTTCGAGGAGCGGGCGGTTCGGCCGTGTCATGGCAGCGGCGTGTCGCGCGTCGGCGCCGGCTGGCTTGCACACCCACCTTTTGGGCCGGTGTGCCACCCCCCTCCCAACCTCCGCCCGTCTAGGGGGGAGGAGCCAGAAAAAGTGAGGTTCAACCCCATGCAAAGGGACTCATTTGTGCCACATCGGCTTGTCTGAGCCGCGCGGAAAGAACATCAGCGGAGCTTGGGGTTCAGGGCGTCGCGGAGCCAATCGCCGAGGAGATTGACGGCGAGCACCAGCAACGCGAGCGCCAAGCCCGGGAACACCGCGATCCACCACTCGCCGGACGCCAGGAAATTCTGGCCAGCATTGACCAGGGTTCCGAGGCTGGGCCGCGTTGGCGGCATGCCGACGCCAAGGAAGCTGAGTGTGGCCTCGAGCAGAACCGCGATCGCCAGGCCGATCGTGGCAATCACCAGCACGGGCCCCATAACGTTGGGCAACACATGCCGCATCATGATCAGGGCTGGGTGGATCCCGATGATACGGGCCGCCTGTACGTATTCCTTGTTACGTTCGACCATGCAGGAACCGCGCACGGTCCGTGCAAACTGCACCCAGTTGGAAATACCGATCGAGAAGATCAGCACCCAGATCGCGACGTCGTTGTGCATGCTGGCCGGCAGCACACCGCGGACAACACCGTCGACCAGGAGGGCGATGAGGATCGCCGGAAAGCTGAGCTGCACGTCGGCGACGCGCATGATGAACGCGTCGATCATGCCGCCCATGTAACCGCTGATCAGGCCGAGGGTGATCCCGAGCACCATGGAAAAGAGAATGCTGGCGAAACCCACGGTGAGCGAAACGCGCGCGCCAAAGATGATGGCCGAGAGCATATCGCGCCCCTGCTCGTCCGTGCCGAGCAGGAACAGCGCAGACCCGCCGTCCGACCAGACAGGCGGCGTAAACGCGTCGAGCAAATTCAGTCCCGTGAGGTCGTAAGGGTCGTTCGGCGCTACCAAAGGGGCGAAGACGGCCGATGCCAAATACACGGTCGTGACAATGGCCGCGACAATCGTCACCTGGGATCGGGTGAAACTGTACCAGATATCGCTGTCAAAGAACCGGCGCAGCCGGTTCGGGGGCGTGACTTCGCGGGTAACGTCCGTCATCCAGCGGCGCCCGAAACCGCGGTCTTTTCGATCCTGAGGCGGGGGTCGACCGCGTAGTAGAGCAGGTCGACGATCAGATTGATGACGACGAAGAACAGGGAAATCATGATCAGGTACGTCGACATCACCGGAATGTCGACAAACTGAATCGCCTGCAGGAACAGCAAGCCCATTCCCGGCCATTGGAAAACAGATTCGGTGATGATCGCGAACGCGATCAGCGAGCCGAGCTGTAGGCCGGTAATGGTGATGACCGGCACCAAGGTGTTCTTAAGGGCGTGACCGAAATGCACGGCACGGTTGGTGAGGCCGCGGGCCCGCGCGAACTTGATGTAGTCGGTCCGCAGAACCTCCAGCATCTCGGACCGGACGAGACGCATGATCAAGGTGAGTTGAAACATGCCAAGCGTGAACGCCGGCAGGATCAGCGACTTGAGGCCGCTGGCCGAAAACAGTCCGCTCGACCACCAGCCAATCTGCATGGTTTCACCGCGACCGAAAGTCGGCAACCAGCCGAGCACAACGCCGAACAGCAGGATCAATAAGACGCCGACGAAGAATGTCGGCAGTGAGATGCCGATCAAGCTGATCGCCTGAAACGCGCGGCTCAGGGCAGTGTTGGGGTACAGCCCGGAATAAACGCCCATCGGAATCCCGAGCAGCAACGCGTACACGGCGGCAACGGCGGCGAGTTCCAGCGTGGCCGGCATGCGCTCCGCCAGCATCGTGTCGACAGACCGTCCGGTTCGGAAGGACAGACCGAAATCACCGCGCACGACATCGCCGACGTAGCGCGCGAACTGAATGACAATCGGATCGTTCAGGCCGAGACGTTCGCGCAACGCCTCCCGTTCCGCAATGGTCGTGTCCTGGCCGACCATTTGCGCGACGGGATCGCCGACAAACTTGAACATGAGAAACGCGATCAGCGCGACGACCAGCATGACTACGACGGCCTGAATGAGCCGCCGCAAGACGAAGGCGATCATGCGACTTCCGCGGCCTCCGGCTGAGTGGCGGCGAGCTCCTCGGCGCGAAAGCAAGCAACCTGGCGTCCGTCGAAGTCGGTCAACGCCGGCTGCTCCCGGGCACAGCGTTCGATCGCGTGGGGACAACGTGTGTGAAACGCGCAACCCGAAGGGGGATTGAGCGGCGACGGCAGCTCGCCCTTCAAGACAATGCGTTTCTTGCGTTTGGTTGGGTCGATGTGCGGCGTGCTGGCTAGCAACGCCTGCGTGTAAGGGTGGCGCGGCGCCGCGAAGATGCGCTGACCCGAACCCTGCTCCGCGGCACGACCCAGATACATGACAAGGACATCGTCGGCGATTCGGCGAACGACACTCAAGTCATGGGAGATGAATACGTAGCCGAGCTCGAACTCCTCCTGCAGATCCTTCAGAAGGTTCAGGACCTGCGCCTGAATGGACACGTCGAGGGCCGACACGGGTTCATCGGCGACGACGAGCTGTGGCCGCAGAATCAGCGCCCGAGCAATCGCGATGCGCTGGCGCTGCCCGCCCGAGAACATGTGCGGATAGCGGTCATAGTGTTCGGGTCGCAGGCCAACGCGCGCCATCATGGCGCGGGCGGTCTCTTGTCTTTCGGCTTTCGGCTGCTTGGTGTTGATGACGATCGGCTCTTCGATGATCGTGCCGACCTTCTTGCGTGGATTGAGGGAGCCGAACGGGTTCTGGAAGATCATCTGGACCGTGCGGCGCACATCCACGCGCTCGCGCGGCGTAACATTGGCGAGGTCGTGTCCTGCAAGAAGAATGCTGCCAGACGTGGGCTGCTCGATCATCGTTATGAGCCGGGCCAGGGTCGACTTCCCGCATCCGGATTCGCCGACGACGGCGAGTGTGCGCTTCCTGTCGAGAACAAATGACACGCCGTCCAGGGCACGCACCATCAATGATCCCGTTGAGAAGCCGCGGGACACATCGTAGTGGCGGACAACATTATGCACTTCCAACAAGTGCTTGCCGCCGGCCGCGTCCGTGTTCATGCCGGCACCCCGGCGGGAGACAACGGCGTATGGCAGCGGACAGCGCGTCCAAGCGGGCCGGTCAGCGCCGGCTCGCGCGTGCGGCACTTCTCAACCGCAAAGCCGCACCGCGGGTTTAGCAAGCACCCCGGCGGCCGGTCATACTGGCCAGGCACCACCCCCGGGATCGTGCGCAGCGGCTGGTCCGGTGTGGCGCGCTCCGGCAGCGCATCCAAGAGCGCGGCCGTGTACGGATGTTGCGGCGCGTTGAAGATCTCCGGCACGGGTCCGGTCTCCACGATTTGACCGGCGTACATGACCACAACGCGATGGGCCACCTCGGCGACAACCGCCAGGTCGTGCGTGATCAGCAGCAATCCGACATTCTGTTCGCGCTGGATCTGGATAAGGAGATCCATGATTTGCGCCTGGATCGTGACGTCAAGGGCCGTTGTTGGCTCGTCGGCAATCAGGAGGCGGGGATTGCATGCCATCGCCATGGCAATCATGACCCGCTGACTCATGCCGCCGGATAGTTGGTGGGGAAAGCTGGACAAGCGCGATGCCGGATCTGGAATGCCCACCTGCCCCAGCAACTCGATGGCGCGCGACCGCCGCTCGTGCCGGCTGCCGCCGACATGCACGCGCAGCGCTTCCATGATTTGAAAACCTGCCGTGTAGCATGGGTTCAGGCTCGACATCGGTTCCTGAAAGATCATGGCGATCTCGCGGCCGACGATCTGGCGGCGCTGCCTAGGCGGCACCGCGAGCAGATCCACATCTCCGAACTCAATGCGGTCGGCCTTGACGCGCCCGGGATAGTCGATGAGCCCCATGACGGCGAGGGACGTGACGCTCTTGCCCGACCCGGACTCACCGACGATGCCGACGACTTCGCCCTCACGCACGGACAATCCGACGGAGTCGACGGCACGAAACGGGGCGTTCTCCGGACCGAACTCGACGGTGAGATTGTCGATTTCGAGGAGCTTCACGGCCTACGAGACCTTCGAGGATGCAGGCTCTTCGCCGGTGCGAGCGTGGCCGTCAATCGGCACTACCTGCACGGTGCCGGGATCCGATGCGACGAGCAAATGATTGTCCGGCAGCCGCTCCCACATGTCGCCAACCATGTCCAACGGCTCCGATACGACAACCAACCGGGACGATTCTCCACGGTAGTAAAGGGACGGCGGCCGCCGATCATCGGCGTAGCGGATGGCGTAGAGCGTCTGGCCGTCGGTCAGCGCCGCGGTGAACCTGAACGGGGCGGTCACGCGCTGGCTGCGCATGGCCTCCTCCACCTGGGCGATCGTCCGGGTCATGGCCGCGACCGGATCTGCCTCGGGATCGTTGGCGAGCAGGAGCATGAAGATCAGCTCGCTGTCCGTGGTGCCACGGCGGTACTGGTAGTAGTGATCCGGAATCATCGCCTCCAGGGTCCGTCGGACCTTGGCGTAGCCGCCGATCTGGCCGTTGTGCATGAAGAGCCATCGCCCATGGCTGAAGGGATGACAGTTGGGCCGGATCGTTTCCGTGCCGGTCGAGGCGCGCACATGGGCAAAAAAGAGCCGGGCGCTGATCTGCTCGGACAGGCTGCGCAGATTGCGGTCGTTCCAGGCCGGTAGCACCTCACGGTACACGCCCGGAAAAGCGCGGTCGCGGTACCAGCCAATGCCGAATCCGTCGCCGTTGGTCGGCACCTTCGCTTCTTCGGCGCGCTGGCTCTGCTCGACGAGGGAGTGGTCGGGTTTGTAGATCAGATCTTCGAGATAGATCGGGTCCCCGAAATGGGCTAGCCAACGACACATGGCCGGCTACTTCTTCAAGCGGGGATCGAGTGCATCACGCAACCCGTCACCCATCAAGTTGAAGGCGAGCACCGTTATCAGAATGGCCAGGCCGGGGAAGGTCATCACCCACCACGCCCGGCGAATGAACTCACGGGCGTCGGCCAGCATCGTGCCCCATTCCGGCGTCGGCGGTTGCGCACCTAGGCCGAGAAAACCGAGGGCCGCCGCGTCGAGGATCGCGGTTGAGAAGCCAAGGGTCGCCTGAACGATCAGCGGCGGCATGGCGTTCGGCAGAATGTCGATGAACATCAGGCGAAAGATGCCCGCCCCACTGATGCGTGACGCCGTGACATATTCCTTCGTCGTCTCCGCCAGCACGGAGGCGCGCGTGATGCGAATGTATTGTGGGAGCACGACAATTGCGATGGCAATCATCGCATTGGTGAGGCTCGGGCCCAGAATGGCGACGACCGCCAGTGCCAGTAACAAACTGGGCAGCGCCATCATGACGTCGACGACGCGCATGATGAGGTTGTCGACGGCACCTTTGAAGAAGCCGGCGAACAAACCGAGAGCAACGCCAACGACAAGAGATATCGTCACGACGACGACACCGATGAACAGCGAAAAACGCGCGCCGTGGATTAGCCGCGAGAGAATGTCGCGGCCGACGGGATCAGTCCCGAGCAGGAATGAGAGGTTGCCACCCTCCGCCCAGGCGGGTGGCAACAACTGAAACTGCGGGAACTGCTGTGTAGGCGGGTGAGGCGCGACGACGTCGGCGAGAATGGCTAGGACGGTGATGCCGACGATCACCCACATGCCAACCACGGCGCCGCCGTTCGCGCTGAAGCGCTGCCAGAATTCGCGCAACGGTCCGGGCGGTGCCGGCGGTTCGCTGACCGCGACCGGCGCCGCCGCATCGATCTTAGTGTCGATTGTTGTCATTCAGCTAATCGCCCGCGTATCGGATGCGCGGATTGATGATGCTGTACAGCACATCCACGATCAGGTTGACGATGATGACAGCGCTCGCAATCAACAGGATGCCGCCCTGGACCGAAGGATAGTCGCGGCGGCCGATGGACTCGATCATCCAGCGGCCGATGCCCGGCCAAGAGAAAATGGTCTCCGTGAGAATTGCGCCGGCCAGCAACGTCCCGACCTGCAGGCCGATGACAGTAATGACCGGGATGAGAGCGTTGCGCAACGCGTGGACATTGACCACGAGAAAGGGCGAGAGGCCCTTCGCCCGCGCGGTTCGGATGTAATCGTCACTTAGTACTTCGATCATCGCCGACCGCGTCATGCGGGCAATCACGGCGAGGGGAATCGTGCCTAAGACGATTGTCGGTAGAATCAGATGGCTGACCGCCGACTTGAAGGCGCCCTTCTGGCCCGACAGTAGCGAGTCGATCAGCATGAAGCCGGTCGGCTGATCGAAGAAATAGATGACTGAGATGCGGCCCGACACCGGTGTCCAGCCGAGCGTCACCGAGAAGAGGAAGATCATCAGCAACGCCCACCAAAAGATCGGCATCGAATAGCCGGTCAGCGCCGCGCCCATCACCGTATGGTCGAAGGCGGAGCCGCGGCGGACGCCGGCGATAATCCCGGCGGGCAGTCCGATGATGATGGCAAACAGGATGGAGGTTACCGACAGTTCGAACGTGGCCGGGAAGCGGGTAAAAAACTCGTTCCAAACCGGCTTTCTGTTTAGCGTCGAGATGCCGAGGTCGCCCTGAAACACATTGCCGACGTAAATCGCATATTGCTGCCAAAGGGGCTTGTCGAGGCCGAGCTCAACCAGGAGGCGTTCGCGCAGCTGAGGACTAACACCCCGCTCGCCACCAAGGACATCGATGGCGTCGCCGGGGATTAAGTGAACGAGCAGAAATGCGACGAGGGTGACACCGAAAAAAGTGGGAATAACGAGCGCAAGTCGGCGCAGGACAAATGACAGCATGCTGACAGCAAACCCCGACCGAAGCCGTCTTTCAACCGAAAGAATTAGAGCGGAGGGACATTGGTCCCTCCGCTCCGCATCAAATGGTCGTGTCGACGAGGCCTATTCGGTCAGGTCAACGCCGTAGAAGATGTTGCCGCCGAACGGATCGATCTTCCAGTCAACCACCTCCTTGCGAACGGGCTGGCTGACGACCGAATGGGCGATCGTGGCCCATGGCGCCTCTTCCTTGAAGACGAGCTGCGCCTCTTCATAGAGCCGCGTGCGCTCATCGACGTCGGACGTGACCTTGGCCTGCTGGATCAGATCGTTGAACGGCGCATGGCACCAACGGGCCCGGTTGGAACCACCGGAGACCGCGTCACAGCCGAGCAAAACGGCCAGGAAGTTGTCCGGGTCGCCATTGTCGCCGGTCCAACCCAACAAGACGGTCTGGTGCTCACCGTCCTTTGAGCGGGCGAGGTACTCCGGCCACTCGAACGAAACGATCTCGGCCGTCACACCGACCGCGGCCCAGTCGGCCTGGATGAGCTCGGCCATGCGGCGCGCGTTCGGGTTATACGGCCGCTGGACGGGCATCGCCCAGATATCGGTCTCGAACCCACTGGCGAAGCCGGCCTCCGCCAGCAGCGCCTTGGCGCCGTCCGGATCGTAGGTGTCGTCGACGGTCGCTTCGTTGTAAGACCAGATCGTCGGCGGGATCGGGTTTTTGGCGATCGTGCCGGCGTCCTGGAAGACGGCGTCGATAATGGCCTGCTTATTGATGGCCAGGTTTAGAGCCCGGCGGACGCGGGCGTCCGTATATGGCTCTTTTTCCGTGTTGTACGCCAGATAGCCGACGTTCAACCCTTCCCGCTGGATCAGCTCGATTTCCGGGTCGTCCTGCATGGCCTGCAGATCGGCCGGATTCGGGTTCAGCGTGACGTGGCACTCGCCGGCCTGCATCTTGGCGAAGCGGACCGATGAGTCCGGCGTGATCGAGAAGACCAGGTTGTCGATCGCCGCCCGGCCCCGGAAGTAGTCGTCGAACGCCGAGTAGCGGATGGTGGCACCCGGCTGGAAGTCGACAAATACGAACGGACCCGTACCGATCGGTGCCAGATCGACCTGTTCCGGCGTGCCGGCATCAAGCATTTGCTCGGCGTACTCGGCAGACAACACGGAAGCGAAATCCATGCCCAAGTTGGCGATGAAGGGCGCTTCCGGCCGGCTGAGCTTAAACCGAACGGTCATGTCGTCGACCTTCTCGATCTCGGCGATCAGGCTGTCCATGCTCATGCCGGTGAAGTACTCGTATGTTCCGCCCGACACGGTATGGAAGGGGTGATCCGCGAGCAGCTGCCGTTCGAAGCTGTAGATCACGTCGTCGGCGTTGAAGTCGCGGCTGGGCGAGAAGCCATCGTTGCTGTGGAATTTGACCCCAGAGCGCAGATTGAACGTATAGGTCAGGCCGTCCTCGGAGACTTCCCAGGATTCGGCTAGGGCCGGGATGATGTTGGTCGTGCCCCGATCGAACTCAACCAGGCGGTTGTAGATCTGACGAGAGCTTGCATCAAAAGTGGTACCGTCGGTGAAGAGCGACGGGTTGAACCCGCTCGGATCTCCCTCCGAGCAATACACCAGCGTCTTGGCATGGACGGGCTTGGCTGGGGCCGTGGTTAGAGCCAGGCCAGCCGCCGCGACCGCCGCCGTGACGGCGAGGCCGGTAATCGGCTTTTTCATTCATTTCTCCCTGGGTTCGTTGTCTCGCTCAAAGAGCGTCTGAGCCAAGGCAACCGCAGAGCGGCGTCGGCGTCAACCCACCTTCACAGCTCTGGCGCGCACATGGCCATAACCCTTGGGTAAATGTGCGCTGCGGCGGGGTGCCGCGCCGGGATACCGTCTCTTAGGATTTCGTATACTATGATGCCGCGTGGCTTTGATATTGGTCACATTGCTGCCCCGACCGGTGTGTTAGGAACGCCGGACCTTGAAGGACGGGTCCAAGGATGAATTACGATCAGTTTTTTGCCGACTCCCTGGGCGGCCTAAGGGCCGAGGGACGCTACCGCGTGTTCGCCGATCTAGAGCGGCAGGCGGGCGCTTTCCCGCGGGCGAAGAAGCATGCGGGTGGGAGCACCAGCGATGTGACCGTGTGGTGCAGCAACGACTACCTCGGCATGGGACAGCGCCCCGAGGTGTTGGCGGCAATGAAGTCGGCGGTGGATAGCTTCGGCGCCGGCGCCGGCGGCACCCGGAACATCTCGGGTACATGCCACCTGCATGTCTTGCTCGAGCAGGAACTGGCATCACTGCACCGAAAGGAGGCGGCGCTGATCTTTACCTCGGGCTATGTCGCCAACATGACAACCCTGAGCACCTTGGCCTCGAAGATCCCGAACTGTGTCGTTTTCTCGGACGAGCTGAATCACAACTCGATGATCGAAGGGATCCGGCACAGTCGCGCGGAAAAGACCATCTTCCGGCACAACGATCCGGCCCATCTCGATGGGCTGATGGCGGAGTATGACCCAGCGCGCCCCAAACTGGTCGCGTTCGAGTCCGTCTATTCGATGGACGGGGATATCAGTCCGATCGGCGAGATCTGCGACGTCGCCCAAAAACATGGGGCGCTGACCTTCTTGGACGAGGTACACGCGGTCGGCATGTACGGCCCGACCGGTGCAGGTGTCGCGGAACGTGACGGCGTCATGGATCAGGTCGATATCGTCCAGGGTACGCTCGCCAAGGCTTTCGGCGTGCTCGGCGGCTACATTGCGGCCAGCGCCAATTTGGTCGATTTCGTACGTTCGCACGGCACGAGCTTCATCTTCACCACGGCGTTACCGCCGGCCGTCGCGGCCGGGGCACGGGCGGCGATCCAAATCCTGCGCAACGACGACAGCATCCGGGGGCGCCATCAGGAACGTGCCGCGACGCTGAAGCGGCGCCTAAAGGAGGCGGGTATCCCGTTGCTGCCCTCGGTTTGCCATATCGTGCCTGTCCTGGTCGGCGACGCACGCTTGTGCAAGCAAGCCAGCGACGAGCTACTCGAACGGCATGGGATCTATGTGCAGCCGATTAACTATCCCACCGTGCCCCGGGGCACGGAACGTCTGCGCCTGACGCCCTCGCCGCTGCACAGCGATGCCGATATGGACCGCTTGGTGGATGCCCTGACTGACGTTTGGGCCCGCCTGCACCTGCAAGCCGCGGCCTAAGCAGTTTCACACGCGACCCTGCGCGATAGAACGGTAACAATTCGCCGTTAGGGTTGCGGCCCGGCACATTCGCGGGCTGTGCCGGATGCTGATTTGGGTTAGGTTAACGGCATGTATCGCGACAAGACCTTGTTGCCGGCCGAGGCCATCCGCATGGCGGCATTGGGCGCGCTGGCTCAGCGGCCCCATTCCTATGGCGCGCTTGCTCGGGAGGTGCGCGCCTTCGCGAGCCGGATCGCCGGTCCGTCGCTCGATATCCTCGGGTCGAGCATCGAGCTGTTGCGGTTCGAAGGATTGGTGGCGCCGGCCGAAGGCGACACGGGTACGGACGCGGAACTCGAAATCACAGAGGCCGGACTGGCGGCCCTGCGAGACCTCCTCAGAAGCAATCTCCGCAGCCCCACCGACGGCGTCTCGAAGCTGATTTTCGCCCTGAAGCTGCGATTCCTGCACCTTCTGTCGGTTGCCGACCAACGCGACCAGATCGACCTCATGGTCGAGATGAGCGAGGCCGAGCTGGCGCGCCTGCGGGACCTTGCGGCGCGGCACGAGAGCGAACCCGGGTACCTCGGCGACTGGCTCGAGCTCGACATCGGCCAGGTCGAAGGACGGATCGCTTGGCTACGCGAGTTGAGTCCGACTGGCTGACTCAGAACAGGTGCTGACCGCCGGTCACGAAGACCTCGGTGCCAGTGACATAGCCAAAATCCGGCTGACAGAGCTGGTAGACAGTCGCCGCGACCTCCTCCGGCGCGCCCATTCTATGCAGGGGAATGCGGTTAATCAGCGGATCGTAATCCTCGCTCGTCATGTCGGTCTCAATCTCACCGGGCGCGACCGCGTTGACGCGCACCCCGATCTGCGCAAATTCGACCGCAAGCTCGCGGGTCAGCGCTGACAAAGCGGCCTTCGAGGTCGAATAGGCAGAACCGGCAAACGGGTGGATGGCGTGGCCGGCGATCGACGTGATGTTGACGATCGCGACGCTGCCGTGGCCGCTAGCCCTGGCGCCGGCGGCCAAGCCCGGCGCAAAACCGCGGGCGAGGACGAGCGGCGCAAAGAAATTGAGCTCGAACACCGTGCGCCAATCGTCGACCTCGCCGTTCAGGCAGCCAAGACGCTCCTTGAATTCCGTCTTCGGCGAAACGGCCGCATTGTTGACCAGCGCGTGAAGGGGCCCGCCGTCGAGGTGGTCGTTGGCGATTTCAATGAATTGGTTAACGCTATCCGGATCGGCCAGATCCGTCGGCACGTGAACTGTCCAATTTGGATCGCGCTTGCAATGCTCCGGTACGTCGTCGCGGCTGCACGTGATGATGCGCCAACCTTCGTCGGAGAAGCGTTTGACCGTGGCGTGGCCGATACCGCGGCTGGCGCCCGTCAACACCAGGGTGCGTCGTTCTCCCGCCATTTCATGGATATAGGCGTTGGGCGTGCCAGCCGCCAGCGGTCCGCGTGTATTGCATGCGGTCGTGACGCCGGCTGATCTGACCGAGCCAAAACTCGAACCGGTCCGGCAGTATCCGGTAGCCCGACCAATGGGGCGGCCGCGGCACTTCCTTGCCGCTGTACTTGCTCTCCAGAGCATCGATGGCCTTCTCGAGGCTCTCGCGGGAGGCGAGCGGCTGAGATTGGGCCGAAGCCCAGGCGCTGATTTGCGAGCTGCGGGGCCTCGTCGCGAAGTATGCATCGGCGTCGGCGCCGCTGACCGGTACCGTCGACCCATTGATGCGGACTTGGCGGCGCAGCGACTTCCAGTGAAAGCAGAGCGCCGCCTTTGGGTTCTCGGCAAGTTCCGCGCCCTTCTCGCTCTCCAGATTGGTGTAGAACACAAAGCCGTCGGGGCCGTGATCCTTGAGAAGAACCATGCGGGCCGACGGCGTTCCATCCGGACCAACGGTCGCGAGACAGGCCGCGTCCGGGTCGTTTGGTTCGCCTTGCTGCGCGGCCGCGTACCATTCGGCGAAAACACTGATGGGGTCGAGCCGCGCTGCCGTTTGTTCTTCGAAGACTTGATCCAGATTTGACACGTCGCTTGTCCCACTTGAAACCAACACCCGAAGTTACTTCGTACCACAGGCAAGTCATATGAACCGGCGTCGTAGGCGTGGAGTTGCATTGTTATGAAAGTCAAGATCTTTGCCCCGTTGGTGGCGGCAGCATTCGTTTTGGCGGCGTGCGATGGCAACGTCGGCACGAAAGAGGGCGTTGGCACGGTCGCTGGTGCTGTCGGCGGCGGTCTGCTCGGCTCGACGATCGGGGGTGGCAGCGGCCAACTCGCGGCCGTTGCGGCGGGCACGTTGCTGGGCGCGTTTCTTGGCAACGAGATCGGAAAATCCCTCGACCGGGCCGATCAAGCGGCCATGCAGCGCGCGGAGACGCAAGCCCAGACGGCGCCCATCGGTCAGACAATCGAGTGGCAGAACCCCGACAGCGGCAACTCCGGGACAGTCACGCCGACCCGCGAAGGGACGGATGCAGGCGGTCGATACTGCCGCGAGTATCAGACGTCGGTCACGGTCGAAGGTCAAAGCCAAGAGGCGTTCGGAACGGCCTGCCAGACCGAAACCGGCCAATGGGAGATCGTCAGCTAGGACCTACGTCCGTTCCGCCGGCGGGCGTTTGATGCGCGCCGGCGCATCCTCCGCGAACAATGCCTTGATCGGCAGGGCGAGAGAGGTGCGTTCGCCCTCATTCGCGGCCTCGAGCATGCCGATCAGCCGGTCGCGCCATAAGAACGCGTCGCTGGTCGGCAGGGCCGACGGATCGGTCCCGAGACCTGCCAACGCGTAGACGTCTTGGACAGAGACAGTGTCGAGGTCGCGTGTCAGCGCAAGCCGACCATTGTCAGTGTGCGCAACGAACCCCGCGTCCAGCATCCGCCGCAGTGCCGGCTCCAGCGCCCCGCCCTCCCGCGGTAGGTCGGCCTCCCCCAGCAAATGCCCGGCCCGACCGGCCAACCACATGCTTTCGATCACACGAAGGCAGGCTAGGAACTCGGCCTCGCGAGACACACGGACGGCCGCCGGCCGCGTTCGGTTGGCTTGCCACTCCGACCAGGCGGACGCGACGACCGCGCCCATGAGGATGACTGCCCAGACGCAGTACATCCAAATCAGGAACAACGGGAGCGCCGAAAGCGTGCCGTAGACAGCGTCAAAGGCGCGGACATTGCCGACGTATGCGCCGAAGCCACGCTTCAGGGCCTCGAAGAGGACCGCTGCAAAGATGCCGCCGGCCAGCCCGTGACGCCAGTCGACGCGACGGTGCGGCAAGGCGATATACAGGACGGTGAAGGCCCCGGCGGTCAGTAGGAACGGCAGTCCTTGACGAATGAGCGCGCGTCCGACGCCGGCCTGCAGGTCGATGCCGGCCCAGTTTGCCGCGGCGAAGAAAAACGTCGATAGGGACAAACCCGTGCCGAGCATCAGCGGGCCGAGGGTCAACACCGTCCAATAGGCCGTGAGCCGGATCGCCAGAGGCCGCGCCTGATTCACCCGCCAAATGATGTTGAACGCGCCCTCGATATTCGCCAGGAGCATGACTGCGGTCACGGCGAGGCCAATGACGCCGACCGCGGTGAGCTGCGCCGTGTTGGAAACGAACGTGTCCAGGTAGTTCTCGACTAGCTCGCCCGTATGGGGCGCAACATACTGCAGAGCGAGTGCCGCAAGATTGCCGCGCGCCTCCGCGAAGACCGGGAAAGCCGACATGATGGCGACGCCAATGGCGATTAGAGGTACCAAAGCAAGCAATGACGTGTAGCTGAGCGAGGCGGCAATGCGCAGGCCGTTGTCGGCATGGAAGCGCCGCCAGGTGAACAGCGCGAAGGACGCCAATTGACGGATCAGGTACACGGTTCGATCTGCGAGGCCGTTCATTCCAAGGCGGTACTCCTAAGCCCCTCATATTAATGTAATATTGTTGCGTACCGTGAGCAAAAGGATAAGGGCGCCGTTTCGGCGTGTCCGGCTTTTGGTGTAGATTGCCCGGGCTCGGGGGTAAGGCGGGACGAGGATCAGATGGCTGACGGAAATGGGCTGATGGCCGGTAAGCGGGGGCTGGTCATGGGCGTTGCCAACGAGCGGTCGATCGGCTGGGGGATCGCGCGCGCCGTCAGCGAGGCCGGGGCAGAACTGGCCTTTACCTATCAGGGCGAGGCCCTGGCCAAGCGTGTCCTACCCCTTGCCGAGCGTGTGGGTAGCGATTTTGTGCTGCCCTGTGACGTGACCGATGGGGCGAGCATGAACGATGCGTTCGCGGCCATCGAATCGCGCTGGGGTGGCCTCGATTTCGTCGTGCACGCTATCGCCTACTCCGACAAGGAACAGTTGAAGGGCAAGTATGTCGACACGACGCGGGACAACTTCCTGCAGACCATGGACGTGTCGTGCTTTTCCTTCACCGATACCTGCCGGCGGGCCGCGCCGCTGATGAAGGATGGCGGCAGCCTGCTGACCCTCACCTACTACGGCGCCGAGCGGGTGATGCCGCACTACAACGTCATGGGGGTGGCGAAGGCCGCGCTGGAGGCGAGCGTCCGTTACCTGGCGGTCGATCTGGGCAAGCAGGGAATCCGCGTCAACGCGATTTCGGCGGGGCCGATCAAGACGTTGGCGGCCAGCGGCATCGGCGACTTCCGCTACATTCTCAAATGGAACGAGTTGAATTCGCCGCTTGCGCGCAACGTCACGACCGAGGACGTCGGCGGCGCAGGGCTATATCTGCTCAGCGATCTAGGACGCGCCGTATCCGGCGAGGTGCACCATGTCGACAGTGGCTACAACATCGTCGGCATGGTGGCGGTCGACGCCGCACAAGACGTTGCCGAACTGTTGTCTGGCCTGAAGAACGGGACGTAAGCCGGCGTCACCGGCTGAGCGCTCACTTGAACAGCTTCGGACGACTTTTCCGGTTCACGACTTGGGGCGAGAGCCACGGACCGGCCATCGGGTGTGTCGTCGACGGCACGCCGCCCGGACTCGCCTTGGCGGAGGCGGACATTCAGCATTGGCTCGATCGCCGCAAACCGGGACAGTCGCGGTTCACGACGCAGCGCCGTGAACCTGACAATGTCCGCATCATGTCCGGCGTGTTCGAGGGTGAGACGACGGGTACGCCAATTGGACTCATCATCGAGAACGTCGACCAGCGTTCCCGCGACTATTCGGAGATCTCGCAAAAGTATCGGCCCGGCCACGCCGATTATACCTACGACGTCAAATACGGCCGCCGGGACTATCGCGGCGGTGGCCGGGCGTCGGCGCGGGAGACGGCTATGCGGGTTGCGGCCGGCGGTGTGGCTCGGCGCATCCTGGAAGAGCTAGTGTCGCCCGACCTGCGTATCCACGGCGCGCTGGTGCAGATCGGACCGCACGGCATCGACCGGGCTAACTGGGACTGGGACGCGGTTGAGACCAACCCTTTCTGGAGCCCCGATACCGCCGCCGCCGAGACCTGGGAAACGTACCTCGACGGCTTGCGCAAGGCGGGGTCGAGCACCGGCGCCGTCATCGAGATCGTCGCAAGCGGCGTGCCCGCGGGCTTGGGCGAGCCGGTATACGGGAAGCTCGATGCCGAACTCGCAGGTGCGATGATGAGCATCAATGCCGTGAAGGGTGTCGAGATCGGCGCTGGTTTCGGCGCCGCGGCGATGCGCGGCGAAGAGAATGCCGACGAAATGCGAGCGGAGAATGGCGGCGTGTCCTTCCGCTCGAACAACGCGGGCGGGGTGCTGGGCGGGATCTCGAGCGGTCAAGATATTGTCGTGCGTTTTGCGGTCAAACCGACGAGCTCCATCCTGACGCCGGTCCCGACAATCAATAAAGAGGGACAGAATACTGAGATCTCGACGAAGGGACGGCACGATCCGTGTGTCGGGATCCGGGCCGTGCCGGTGGGCGAAGCGATGATGGCGGTCGTGCTCGCCGACCAATTCTTGCGGCACCGCGGGCAGTGCGGCCATATCGGCTAGCGCACGAACGAGGCCGCAATCTCAAGTTTGCTGCTGTACACGAACTGGTCGACCGGTAGGATCGTTTCTAGACGATAACCACCGTCAACAAGTATCTCGGCGTCGCGCGCGAACGTGCCGGGTTCGCAGGATATGGCGACAATGCGCGGAATGTCGGAACCTGCGAGCAGGCGGGATTGCGCGAGGGCGCCGGCCCGCGGCGGATCGAACACGACGGCATCGAACTTGTTCAATTCCTTGGGTTGAATCGGCGTCGCGTTGAGGTCTCGAACCTCGGTCGCTGCTCGGCCGCCGATGTTCGTGCGGCCGGCGGCAGCGGCAAGCGCCTTCAACGCTTCCCCATTGATGTCTACGGCGTGCACGCGGCGTCCGCCGTGAGCGAGGGGCAAGCTGAACGCGCCGATACCGGCGTACAGATCCAGGATGTGCCGCGCGGTGCCCAGGTGCGCCGCGATAAACTGCGCGAGCTGCCGTTCAGCGTTCGCGGCGGCCTGCAGGAAAGCGCCGGCGGGGATTGCCACGGGTACGCCGCCAATATCTACGAGCGGTTGTTCCGCCTGGATGAGGGGCTCGACCGGGTCGGCCACTTGGCGGCGCCAACTCAGGCGGACGACGTTGTTGTCCCGGGCAAAGGCGGCAAGCGCTTCGAGGCCGCCGGCATCGCGGCGAATGTCTCCCGTGATGAGAAGATCGAGGCCGTTCGCCGCCTCCGTCATCAACACGTCGGCGTGCCGGCCGCTGGGAAGGACTGCGCGCAACGCCGCTCTCGTCGCCGGGAGCGACGCGACGAGTGATGACCGCAGGACCATGCACGCCGCGATATCGACGACATCCTCGCTGTCCCGTTTGTAGAAGCCGAGGTCGACGCCCCGTCGCACGTGCCTGGCGTGTAAATGGCCGCGCCGCCGGTTCCCAACACCGCAATCGACAAGAGGCTGGAGTTCGGCAGCCCGTAGATCTCGGCGTCGGAGGGCGTTTTCGATGAGTCCGCGCTTCCACTTGGCGTAGGCGGCCGGCTTCAGGTGCTGAGCGGCACAGCCGCCACACTCGTTGAAGTGCGGGCATTCCGGGACCTGCCAATCCGGACCGGGCTGGCGCCGGGCGACAACGGACGCCGCGTAGCCATCGCCACGGCGTCGCACGCGGCGAACGACAAGGCGATCTCCCGGCGCCGCACCCGCGACATACAAGGGGCCTTCGGGTGTCGATGCGATGCCATCACCGCGGCTGCCAAGCTGCCCGACCGTCACTTCGAGCTCTCGGCCGATCAGCGGGTCAGGCCGTGGCCCGCGCCGCCGCAATCAGGAACTCCTTATTGCCTTCGGGACCGGCGATCGGGCTCTCCGTCAGGCCCAACACCGTCCATCCACGCTGCGATTCCAGCCATGCACTGATGCGCTTGCAGACCTCGTCGTGCAGGGCTGGATCGCGCACGATGCCGCCCTTACCGACGCGATCGCGGCCGACCTCGAACTGCGGCTTGATGAGAGCAATCAAACGCGCGCCCGGCGCCGCCAGGTCCAAGGAAGCGGGCAATATGGTCTCCAGCCCGATGAAACTGGCGTCGCAGACGATCAGCTCGGCGCGTTCCGGCATGTCGTCGCTGGTCAGGTGGCGTGCGTTCGTCCGCTCCAAAACAACGACCCGAGAGTCCTGCCGCAGTTTCCAGGCAAGCTGGCCGTGGCCGACATCGACTGCATAGACGCGCGCCGCGCCGCGGCTCAGTAGAACATCCGTAAAGCCCCCGGTCGATGCGCCGACATCGAGGCACGTCTTGTCGTGTGGATCGATGGCGAAATGGTCGAGACCGTGGGCGAGCTTCACACCGCCGCGCGAGACCCAGGGATGGTCGCGGCCGCGCACGGTGAGTTCCGCATCCGCCGGCAGTGTTTCGCCGGCTTTGTCGATCCGACGCTGCGTCGAAAAGACTTTACCGGCGAGGATGAGAGCCTGGGCGCGTGTTCTCGATTCCGCTAAGCCGCGGCTGACCAATAGCTGGTCAGCACGCTGTTTGCCGCGAGCCATCACGTCGCTGCCGCGAACCCCGGCAGGAAACGGTCGCGCCAATGGAAGCGTGTGATCGTCATCGCGGACACGGCGGCGAGACCGAGCACCAGGCCGATCCATACGCCGACCGGTCCCATGCCGAGGCCGAAGCCGAGGAGGACACTGCTGGCGAAGCCGATGACCCAGAAACTGACGACCGCCATGAACATGGGCGTCCGGGTATCGCTGAGGCCGCGCAGTATGGACAGAGCGACGACCTGGGCCCCGTCCACAATCTGGAAGACGGCCGCCACGAGAATCAACGATATTGCCACCTCGATGACCGGGAAGTTGGCCGGATTGTCGAGGTCGAGGTATAGGCCGACGATCTGCCGCGGCGCAAACCAAAAGACAAATGCCATCGCGAGCATGAAGGCCGTGCTCAAGCCAAGCGCGACCCACGCGGCGCGGCCGACGCCCTCGGGATCGGTGCGGCCATAGGCTTGACCGACCCGCACCACGGCCGCGTGACCGATGCCGAGGGGCACCATGAACGTCACCGCAGCGGTCTGGATGGCAATCTGATGCGCGGCGATTTCCGCTGTGCCGAATAGTCCCATCAAGAACAACGCGCTCGTAAAAAGGCCGACTTCGAGCAGCAACGTTATGCCGATGGGTATCCCGAGCCGGCACAGCTCGATGAAGCGCGGCCAATCTGCCCGCCACAAGCGGACCAGTATCGCGTACCGCCGGAACGGCCGGGCATTCAACGCGATCCAGAGGAGGCCGGCAAACATCGCAAGATTGACCAGCGCGCTGGCGACGCCGGCGCCGACCACCCCGAGCTGCGGGGCGCCGAGACGTCCGAATATCAAGGCGTAGTCAAGCAACGCATTCAAGGCGACCCCGGCCAGCATCATCCACAGGATCGGACGCGGCCGATTCAGGGCCGAAACGAAACCGCGCAAGACCATGAACCACATGGTTGGGACCAGCGCCCACTTTAGGGGTCCCATATAGGCGGCAGCGTCGCGGGCAGCGGCCTCAGGTTGCTGCAGGAGGAGTAGGATCTCCTCGGTGAAGGTCATGGCAAGAAGCGCCGGCACAACATAGCAGGTCGCCACCCAAAAACCCTGGCGGACGACCCGGCGAAGTTCCCGGGGCCGGCGGCCACCGTGGGCTTGCGCCGCAAGTGCCGTGACGGCGGAAAGAATGCCGACACCGAACAGCATGAACGCGAAATAGATCCCGCCACCGAGAGCCGCAGCGGCCAATGATGCTTCACCCAAACGACCGATCATCAGGATATCGGTGGCGTTGATGGCGATGTGGCCGAGTTGCGCCAGGGCGAGCGGGAGCGCCAACGCGCCGGTGGCGCGAAGCTCGCCTAGCCAGTCCTGCAGCTTCTCGCTGTTCATCAGTACTGTTCCTAAATGACCCGGCGGATCTCGCCGGAGTCGGACGGCGTTCAGTCCAATTGCGCCGGTGTCGTGGTTACGCCGCCATCGGGCGAAAAGGAAATGCGGTCGACGCGGCGTTGCGCCTCCGCCAACTTTGATTCGCAGTGGCGTTTCAGCGCGGCACCGCGCTCATAAGCCGTTATCGCCTCGTCCAGATCGCCCTTCCCAGACTCAAGCTGCCGAACGATCGTTTCGAGTTCGGCCAACGCCTGTTCAAAGCTCATGGCGGCGATATCGGCTGGGATTTCGGCTGGTTGCTGCTGTTCTGTCATGCCTGCCCGCCCGATGGCGCGAGTTTAGCCTTGCACCTAGTCGACCTCAATGCCCATCAAAGCGGCGACATGGGCGGCAGCGCTGTCGGCCAATGCGGTCAGGTCGTAGCCGCCCTCAAGGGCTGACACGAGCCGGCCGCCGCAGTGATTGTCCGCCACTTCACACAGCCTTTCCGTCACCCAGCCGAAGTCCTCGGTTTCCAGATTGAGCTGGGCCAAGGGGTCGGCGCGGTGGGCATCGAAACCCGCCGACACGATCAGCATTTCCGGACGGAAGCGTTCCAGGGCCGGCAGCACCTGGTTCTCGACGGCCTGCCGAAACGCGTCGGATCCGGCGTACGGCGGCAATGTCGCGTTGAGGATATTGTCGGCAACCCCACGCTCGTCCGGATGGCCGGTTCCGGGGTAGAGCGGAGACTGATGGGTGGAGGCATAGAACAGATCGGCGTCCTGCCAGAAGGCTGCCTGGGTGCCGTTGCCGTGGTGAACGTCGAAGTCGACGACGGCCACCCGGCCGACATCGTGAGCGGCCCGCGCATGGGCGGCGGCGACGGCGACGCCGTTGAACAGGCAAAAACCCATCGCGCGCGCTGGCTCGGCGTGGTGCCCGGGCGGGCGGACCGCGCAGAAGGCGCGCCGATGCTCGCCGGCAATGGCTTCGTCGACAGCGGCGACGACCGCGCCGGCGGTCCGCAGGGCCGCTTCGCCGGAAGCCGGGGAAACCACCGTGTCGGCATCGATCCGTGCCAGACCGCTCTTCGGCACGGCGGCGAGGACCTGGTCGATGTGCCGCCGGGGGTGAACCCGCTCAATCTGCTCGATCGAGGCCCGTGGCGCCTCGCGGCGCTGCAAATCCCGGAAAACCGGGGTTTCGAGCGCTTCCAGCACCGCGCCAATGCGCTCGGTCCGCTCCGGATGGCCGGGGCCGGTGTCGTGCCGGGCACAAGCGGGGTGAAAGTACAGTAGAGTTGACATAGATCTTAGAGGTTAGCGGTGTTGTGGCGCCGGAGTGAGCCGAGGCGACGGGCGAAGCGTAACAGGAACGTGTCTAGAGTGATCCACCATTGTCGGAATAATGGCCGGTGCGCAAGCGGCCGCGAGGAAGGCTCGTCTGATGGCTAGGATGGCATATCGCTCCGGCGCGGCCAAAATTACCCTGTTTGCGACCCTTGTGGCCCTGGCGACTTGGCCAGGTTCGTTAAACGCACAACAGGGTGGACCACGTGCCACGGCGGTTGGCGTGGATCAGGTTCGCGCCGAGATCTTGGGCGAAACGACGCCGGTGATCGGTCGGTTGGTGACCCGGCAGTCGGGCGTGCTCGCCGCCCGGACAAGCGGTGCCGTCGAGGCTGTCTTGGTCGATGTGGGCGACCGTGTCGTCAAGGGCGATGTCATCGCCGTCTTGGCGCGCGATCGTATGCGGGCGTTGCGGGACAGCGCCGCGGCCGTCGTCAACCAACGACGCGGGATGCTTCAATCCGCGCAGGCCGAGCTTGAGATCAAGGAACTCGAACTGCGGCGGATGGAGGGTCTACGCGAGTCGGCGGCGTTCTCGAAGGCGCGCCTCGACGATGCGGAGCAAGAGGTGGCGATGCAACAGGGCGAGCTGTCGGAGCGGCAAGCACACCTGGCGGAGGCGCAGGCGGATTTGGAGCGGGCAGCGCTGGATTTGGAGGACACGGAGATCTTGGCGCCGTTTGGGGGCGTTGTCTCCGAGAAACACATCGACGTCGGTGCCTATGTGAACGTCGGCAGCTCGGTCGTTAGCCTGATCAACGACCTCGACCTCGAGATCGAGGCGGACGTGCCGACGGACCGGCTCGGCGGTCTTGAGGCCGGTTCCGTCGTCGACTTCGAACTCGATGACGGTACAAACCACACGGCGATCGTGCGGGCCGTCGTCCCACAGGAGAACGCGCTGACCCGAACGCGGCTGGTACGTTTCACACCGGCCTTCGACGGGACGCGCAAACCACTGGCCGAGAACCAGACGGCGGTCGTAAACGTGCCAATCGGCTCGGTCCGCGAAGTGGTCACCGTTCACAAGGATGCCATCGTGCGGCGCGGCGGCGGGGCCATCGTCTTTGTCGTGACCGAAGGCACATCCGAGCTGCGCCCCGTCCAGCTCGGTAGCGCCACCGGTGAACGCTTCGTGGTGGTGTCGGGATTGAGCGCCGGTGAAGACGTCGTGACCCGCGGCAACGAGACGCTACAACCCGGGCAACCGTTGAACGTCATCAACGAGCCTAGCCGACCGCCACGCGCGAGTGGTAATGGCGCAAACGGCAAACCACCGGCCGATGCGCGACCGGTACAGGCAAGCGGGCGGTCGTGAAGACCAACCTGATCGGGCTGTCGATCCAACGGCCGATCGCGGTGGTCGCCGCCGTGATCATGATCGTGTTGTTCGGTGGGGTCGCGCTGCAACGGATTCCTATCCAGATGGCGCCGGACGTGCGCCAGCCGGTCATAAACGTCAATACCAACTGGCCCGGCGCGGCGCCGGCCGAAGTCGAGCGCGAGATCATCAACCGCCAGGAGGAAGTGCTCAAAGGCCTGGAAGGCGTCCAAAAGATGACGAGCCAGGCCCAGAATGGACGCGGCTCGGTCACGCTCGAATTCTCGCCGGGGCAGAATATGGATCGGGCGCTGCTGCTGGTTGCCAACCGCCTGGACCGCGTATCGGGTTATCCGGAGGAAACCGACGAGCCGGTGCTCAGTACGTCGGGCACCGAAGACAACGCGATTGCGTGGTTCGTCCTCGGCCGCGCCGCCGATAACACGCGCGAGCTCCCAACGTACGGCGAGTTTCTGGAGGACATCGTCCAAGATCGCATCGAGCGGGTCGAGGGTGTCTCCAACGTCAACATCTTCGGCGACACCGAACGCGAGATGCGGGTCGAGATCGATCCGACGAAGCTGGCGAAGTTCGGTATGACGGTCGGCGAAGTGGTCGGCCGGCTGCGATCGGCGAATGCCTCGATTACCGGAGGCGACGTGTCGGAAGGCAAGCGCCGCTACGTCGTGCGCACCGAGGGCGACTTCACGACGCCGGAGCAGGTACGCGGCATCGTTTTGCGCAGCGCGGGCGCCAGCGGCGCTGGCGGTTTGGGGCGCGTCACGGTCGACGACATCGCCGATGTCTCGCTGCAATACAAGGAATTGAAGGCCGAGATCCGCCAAAACGGCGAGCCGGCAATGGCCTTCAATATTCAGCGCGAGCAGGGCGCCAACGTGATCGAGACGATGGCCGGTATCCGCACGGCGGTTACGGAGTTGGCAGACGGTGCGATGCGCGATGTCGGCCTGACCGTCGAACAGGTCTACGACGAGACGGTCTACGTGAATTCGGCGATCCGGCTGGTCCAACAGAACATCGTTATCGGCGGGTTACTGGCCGCTGCCGTCTTGATGCTGTTCCTGCGGTCCTGGCGCGCGACCCTCGTGGTTTCTGCAGCCATCCCCGTCTCGGTCATCGGCTCCTTCGTGGCGATGGCGGCGCTGGGCCGGTCGCTGAACGTTATCAGCCTGGCAGGCATCGCGTTTGCCGTCGGCATGGTCGTGGACGCTGCGATCGTCGTACTGGAGAACATCTATCGCCTGCGTCAGG
>CAJICA010000347.1_pt1 | contig 24160 bp, 18 predicted proteins | sample 9199501 | NCBI WGS metagenome assembly CAJICA01 (sample SAMEA7708319, study PRJEB35096) | sediment metagenome | biome: marine neritic benthic zone biome [ENVO:01000025]; feature: sediment [ENVO:00002007]; material: shallow marine sediment [ENVO:03000034] sea grass bed [ENVO_01000059] ... | reverse complement strand
GGCGGCGGCGCGGGGCATGGCTTCGTCGGCAAGCCGGTCCCGCCCGGCGGCGATGGCCGCGCAGCCGTGGGCAATCCTTGAAGCGGCGTTGGTCACCTCCGTTACCGCGGACAGCAGGACTTGTTCAGGAATGTCGCGGGTGAGCTCATGCTTCAACGCGTTTCGCTCCTGCTCTTCTTTGTTCCACCACCGCTGATCCCAATTCGGGTCGCTGATGATTTGGGCGGCGGCCGTCCAGCCTGCCACACCCGTGACGTCCATTTCGCCGAAACCTAGCGCGCTAACGTAGGCCTGCGCTTCGTCGATTTCGGATTCTGTAAGAGACGCGCCGAGCGCGGCAAACCAGGACTCGCTGGGTACCCGGCGAGCCAATTGCCGGACACTCACGAGGTCGGCGATTTCGACCGGCGCCGTCATCATGGGAGCTAGGCGGCCTCGGCCGGTAGTGCCGGCAGTCTCAGGCCGAGCTTTTCTTCGACGAGCTGCCGGGCGCGTTTCACGTAATCCGCCCGCATGTCTTCGTTGGTCCGTTGTTTGATGCCGAACTTGCGGAACTGCGCGTTGTTCGCCGAACCGGTGCGTCCGAAAAACGGCGGCAGCATCGGGAAGTACCGGTCGATGGCGCCTTGTACAGCTGCCCGACCGTCCTCCGTAGTGACGAGATCGGTACAGAAGTCTTCGCCGAACTGCGCGTGAAAGCGCTCTTCGGGCATGGTCATCCGGGCAAGATTGCGCAGCGGATGGAAGGAGCAGTGCAATAGATCTTCGACCTGCAGGATCTCCGCCAGATCCGCCAGCAGCTTGATGACGCAGAACTCCGGCCAGGTCTTGAGGGGAAATGCAAATATCGACAACGGTTTCTTCGTGCCGCCCGGAACGAGTTCCTCCTCCTTCATGCCGATCTGCTCACCAAGTTCCTTGAAGCGGACATGGTGGCCGTATTCTTCCATGGCGACGCGGCAGGTCAGCCACTTGGCGTAGGGCGTCGGGGCGAGCGCGATGGCCGGTTCGTCGAACGCCTGGGCGCCATAGAGCTCGTTGATAGCGTGGCTCCGGACAATCTTCTGAACGGCACCGCGGTAGTCCTCGGGCTGCTTGCCGAACTCATCGATGGTCTTGACGGGCGGATAGGTGTTCTCGGTCACGCTTCCCCTCCTAGACGATTGGTTCCGTGTTGAATGCTTCGAGATCGGTCGCCAACGGTTCGAGGCTGTCGCCCATCCGCTCTTTGATCGCCGCCGCGAGCTCGTCATCGGTCCATTCGGCGCCCGAACTTGCAACGGTGACGGCGGGCCTCGCTTGACCGAACAAAAAGATCTCGCGACCACGGACGCCAAACAGTTGCCCGGATACACCTTGCCCGGCCGGCGTGGTGAGGAACGCCGCCATGTTCGCGACATGCTTTGGCGACACACGCAGGGCACGCTCTTTGTATTTCGCTTGCTCGTCGTTCGCGGGTTGAATGATTTCGGTGACCCGCGTGGCCGCGAACGGTGCGATCGCGTTGCAGGTGACGCCGCTGCGCGCCATGTCGAGGGCGACGACCCGCGTCAAACCCAGCAGGCCGGCCTTGGCGCTGGCATAGGCTACCTGTCCGTAGTTTCCGTAGAAGCCGGCGGTCGAGACGATGTTGACGACGCGACCCCAGGCATAGGTGTCGCCACCGCGCTTGGCCTTGGCTTGCTCGCGCAGCACCGGCGTCGCGGCGTTGCAGAGATAGAATGGCGCGGACAGGTTGGTTGACAGCACGGCGTCCCAGTCTCGGGGACTGGTCTTGAAAACGAAACCGTCGCGCAGGATCGCCGCGTTGTTGACGAGGATGTCGAGGCCGCCGAACGCCTCGCGGCAAACGCCGACGGCGGCCGCGGCCGATCCGGGACTGGCAATCGATTGTGTGTAGGCAATCGCGCCGTCGCCGAGCTCGTCGGCGAGCGTCTCGGCGATCGTCGGGTCGGCGCCTTCGCCGCCGATCGATGTGCCGTTGTCGGCGATCACTATGCCGGCGCCGCGACGGTGCAACTCGCGGACGATGGCGGCGCCGATCCCACGGCCACCGCCGGTGACCAGCGCAACGCGGCCCTGGAGATCGGTCATGCGGCGGGTGCCTCCAACGCTGCTTTTTCGGCTTCTGTGTAGAACGCGTCGGCGTGAATATCGCGCGTCAGCATGCCACGGTTCTCCAGCAGTTTCTGGGCGGCCTCGACCATCGGCGGTGGCCCGGCGAGGTAGGCCTTCCAGCCGTCGAAGTCGGCAAAGCGGGCGGCAACGCGGTCGTGGAGGAACCCGGTTGGTCGACCGGTCGCGGACGTCGGCTCGGACAGGACGCACTCCACATCCATGTTGGCGTTAGCTTGGCACAACTCGCGAAGCGGCCGCTCCAGGTAGACATCGCGCTCGTCCCTGACACCGAAGAGGACGTGTATCGGTTGCTGCATCGCCTTGGCGGCGGCGGTGCGGCAGATCGACAGAATTGGCGCCAGGCCGGAGCCGCCCGCCATGGCTAGGATGGGGCCGGCATGCAGTTCGCGGAGGTATGACATGCCGAAGGGGCCCTCAACCGACACGTGGTCACCAACCTTAAGTCCGGTGCCTACAAAGCCGCTGGTCGCGCCCCCGGGCACGTGCCGGATATGAAACTCCAAGTTGGGCTCGTCTGGGCGGTTCGCCATCGAGTAGTCCCGGCTCGGCATGCCGTCGAACGTTACGCGAGCGTATTGACCAGCGGAGAACAGGTACGGGCCGCCCCGCTCCACCGTTAGCCAGATCCGGCGGATATCGTGGGTGGCATCTTCGATTCGTGCCACGCGGCAGTCCAATTGGCGGCGCGGGTGGACGACGGTCTCGTCGGTATCGAGCCAGCCGACTTCGCAATCCTCCCACGGCACCGCCCGACAGGCGAGGATCAGACCGCCCGCCCGCTCCTCTTCGGTCAGCGCGAACTCCGAATAAGGAGATAGCTCGACATCGCCGCCGATGAGATGGGATTTGCACGCGCCGCAGTTGCCGGACTGACAACCGTGGGGATAGGCCACCCCCTGTCGCAGCGCGGCCGATAAGATGGTTTCACCGGTTTCGACCTCGATCGGACCGGTATGCTGGCGAATTCCGACTTTGAAGGTCATCCGTCGGAAAACTTAGGCCTAATCGTTAGGCAGGCAAACTATTAAACCGTGCAACTGTTCGTTCATCCGGCTTTCGACGGCAGGCCGCGCCGAACGCCCGAAAGATCGCCGCGTAGAAGGGGTTTTCGAGGGGTTTGAACTCGGGGTGCCATTGAACGCCGAGGGCGAAGGCGGGCGCACCCTCTACCCGGGAAGCTTCGATCACGCCATCTTCGCTGACGGCCTCGACGGCCAAGCCCGCGCCAAGGCGATCGATTGCTTGGGCGTGGAGAGAGTTCACCATGACGTTGTCGGGGTTCAATCCGGCTTCGCTTGCCAAGTCCGCTAGCTGGCCGCCTGGGGTTGTGCGGACCGGGTGGCGCAATCCGTAGCGAACATCGTGGTCCGGGCCCTGCGGCATGCGGTGATCGTGTTTGTCCGGCAGCTCATGGACATGCTGATGCAGCGTGCCGCCGTAGGCGACGTTGAGTTCCTGCAGGCCCCGGCAGATGGCGAGGACCGGCAGGTCGGCCTCAATCGCCGCGCGAATGAGGGGCAGGGTGGTGGCGTCGCGGGCCGGGTCGTGGAGCGTGCCCGGACGGCTGGCCGGGCCGTCATAGTGGTCGGGCTCCACGTTGCTCGGACTGCCTGTGACCAGGAGGCCATCCAGCCGGCCGACAACCGTTTCGATGTCGAAATCACCGCCGTTGCGGCTGTCGCCAAGCGGCGGCAGCATGACGGGCACGGCGTCTGCCGCGTTGACGACCGCGAGAACGTATTTGTGGCCAACGGTATAGATGGTGTGGCCGTCCGTTTTCTTCTGACAGCCGCTGACGCCGATCAGCGGCTTGGCGGTGGCGGTGGGTGACATTCGCGTGTGGGCCTGGCCGGTGCTTGGCTCCAGGCGTATCTAAGCCTTCGGCGGGCGATATCAAAGCCGTACAAGGCGGTATGCCGATGGAAGACGCGCTTCAGTTCAAGACAGTGATACTGGCCATCTGGTTCGCCGCGTTCTTTCTGTTGGAACGCTGGCGGCCCGCGGCGCGGTTGCCGGAGACGCTGGCGTCGGCTGGGCGGGCGCGGTTGCGCCGGCTCGGGCGAAACGGCGGGCTGTTCGTACTGAACAGCGTCCTGTCGGTCGCGGTCATCGTGCCGATGACCGCGTTCGCCAACGGCATTGCATTGGGGCTGCGGCCGGATTGGTGGAATGGCACGGGCGGGCTCTTGCTCGACTTGCTCGTCCTCGAACTGTTTATCTACTGGTGGCACCGCGCCAATCACGAGATCCCGTTGCTGTGGCGGTTTCATGAGGTCCATCATCTCGACGAGACGCTCGATACGACGAGTGCCTTTCGTTTTCACTTCGGCGAAGTATTCCTGTCGGCGGTCGCACGCGGGGTGATCGTCGTCGCGCTGACGATTCCGGTGACATCGGTGATTCTGTTTGAAACGGTCTTGCTGATAGCTGCCCTGTTTCACCATTCGAATGCGCGGCTGCCGGCGCGTTTCGAACGCCTTCTCAGCCTCGTCTTAATTACGCCGTCCATACATTGGGTGCACCACCATGCGGTGCGGACCGATACGGACTCGAATTACGGGACGGTTTTCAGCTTCTGGGACCGCCTGTTCCGCTCTCGCAGCCCGTCGGCACGGCAGCCGGACATGGCGATTGGCGTACAGGCGCAGACCGAGCGCGGGCTGCCGACGCTGGTCGTGCGGCCGTTCATGCCCAGAACCTAGTCTTTGGGCGGAAAGAGGCGCGGATCGGCGGTACTGAACAGGTCGTCGTCAAGATCGACGCCGAACGTCGGATCCAGCAGGGCGACATCAACTCGCTGGCCTCGAGGGTCGACGACTTCCCACTTCACAAGGCGCAACGGATTGTCCTCGAAGACGACCGTCAAGGAGCCGTCTTCCGGCTTGTCTTTTTGGACAGCGGTCACGCGGATGGTGGCGGCGTCGCGTTCGAAATCCGTGATGGTGATGCCGTTGGTCAGATCGACCTGTTCGCGCAGTAGAAAATAGGCCGGTGTCCGGCTGACCGGGACATAAGTCGTCTGCTCCAGTTCTCTATCGTAGTAGAGCATGAAGCGCCCGCTGGCGACGATGAGGACCGGGATCGGTGGCTCGTACTCGATGCGTATGCGACCCGGACGGGACAAGCGGATGCGGCCTTGGGCCAAGGATCCATCGGCTAATTGAACGAACCGACTGTCCATTGTGGTCAGATCGTTGAGGTACGCTTCGACCCGAGCGATATCCGCGGCTTGATCGCCGGTGAGTTCAGCCACCTGGCCACGCGCGGATATTGGCGCGATGACCAGCAGAATGGCGACAAGCCGGACTGCTAGATGGATCATGCGGATCACATAGGGACCTTGGGCAGCCGGGCCAAGATCAAACCTCGTTGACCAGGACCTCGCGTTTGCCGACGTGGTTCGCGGTGCTGACGACGCCCTCCTTCTCCATCTGCTCAATGATGCGCGCCGCCCGGTTGTAGCCGATCTGCAAGTGGCGCTGGACAAAGCTGGTGGATGCCTTGCGCTCGCGGGCGACCAGGGCCACCGCCTGATCGTAGAGCGTGTCCGCGCTCTCGCCGTCGCCGCCGGAGGTTTCGAAACCTGGAATGCCGGCGGCGATGTCCTCGTCTTCCGTCACGTCGTCGATGTACTCCGGCTCGCCCTGTTGCTTGAGGTAGGCGACGATGTCTTCGACCTCTGCATCGGAGACGAACGGCCCGTGCACGCGGGTGATGCGGCCGCCGCCGGCCATGTGGAGCATGTCGCCCATACCGAGCAACTGCTCGCCACCCTGCTCGCCGAGGATCGTGCGGCTGTCGATCTTGGTCGTTACCTGGAAGCTGATGCGGTTCGGGAAGTTGGCCTTGATGGTGCCGGTGACGACGTCAACCGACGGGCGCTGCGTCGCCATGATCAAGTGGATACCGGCGGCGCGTGCCATTTGTGCGAGGCGCTGGATGGCGGCCTCGACCTCCTTGCCAGCGACGAGCATGAGGTCGGCCATCTCGTCGACGATCACGACGATGTAAGGCAGCGGCACGCTCTCCAGTGGCTGGTCTTCGTGAACCGGCTTGCCGGTATCGGGGTCGAATCCGGTTTGCACGCGGCGGGTCAGGACCTCGCCGCGCTTGCGCGCCTGCTCGATGCGCTGGTTGTAGCCGGCGATATTGCGGACGCCAAGCTTCGACATGGACCGGTAGCGCTCCTCCATCTCGCGCACGACCCACTTCAGCGCGACGACCGCCTTCTTTGGATTGGTGACGACCGGCGCGAGCAGATGCGGGATGCCGTCATACACCGACAGTTCCAGCATCTTGGGATCGATCATGATGAATTTGCAGCGGTCGGGCGGCAGGCGGTACAGCAACGACAAGATCATCGAATTGACGCCGACGGATTTGCCGGAACCGGTGGTGCCGGCGATCAGCAGATGCGGCATCCGGGCCAAGTCGACCATGTTCGGCGCGCCACCGATGTCGCGGCCGAGTGTTAGGGTCAGGGCGCCACGCGCTTCCTCGAACTCCGCCGAGGCCAGCAGCTCACGCAAGAGGACGATTTCCCGCCGGGCGTTCGGCAGCTCGATGCCGATGACATTGCGGCCCGGCACGACGGCGATGCGAACCGATACGGCACTCATCGAGCGCGCGACGTCGTCCGCCAGGCTGATGACGCGGCTGGTTTTCGTGCCGGGGGCTGGCTCCAGCTCATAGAGCGTCACAACCGGGCCGGGGCGCACCTTGACGATCTCGCCGCGCACGCCGAAGTCTTCCAGAACCGCTTCCAGCAGGCGGGCGTTTTCCTCCAGTGCTTCTTCGTTGACGCGCTGGCTGCGCTTCTTCTCCGGCTTGGCATCGTTGAGAAGGTCAAGCGGCGGCAGCGTGTACTCGCCCGTCGGCTCGTGCAGGTTCAGTTTCGTCTGACGGGCGGCGGTGGCACGCCTTCCCTCGCGCAGCTTGCTGTCGGGCACCGCGACGAGATCACGCCGCCGCTCCGGGGCTGCTTCCGGTGGACGTGGGGCGGCGGCACGCTGGGCCGGCTCATTGCGCGGGGCGGCGGTGAGGCGGGGCTCCTGCCGCATGGCGCGGCGCGCGGCAATCGCCGCCAGGCCACGCCTTGTGACCTCGGCGCCCTTGGACGCCACCTGTCCGGTCAACCGCGCCGAGTCTCTGGCGCCGAAGAGGGTGACCTGCGCGGCATTGAACCAGCTCTCCGCCGGGATGGCGCTCACATAGAAAAACAGCGTGGCGCCGATCAACCCGGCCAAGAGGACGACGGCAAATGACGGCATGTTCTCGGCGAGCGGCCCAAAGCTCAGTAGACCGACAGCGCCGCCCCCGGGAATCGGCCAGGCGCCCGGCGGTTGCGCGCCGATTGCGGTGATGAGGACGGCGGCCGTCACCAGAAGAAGCGGCAGCAGCACGAGACGTCGCCCAAAGCGGGGTAGGGTTCGCTTGGCGAAAAGCCGGGTGCCCCAACATGTGAGGATGCCAGCCAAGACCAGCGAGGTCAGTCCAAGCCATTGCAGCAGGAGGTCGGCGACGTTCGCGCCGGTTTGTCCACCCAGGTTGCGAACACGACCATCTGTCGCGTGGCTCAGGGACGGATCGTCCGGATTGAAGCTAACGATCGACAGCAGAATGAAGATCGTTGCGGCGAGCAGCAGAAGCCCCGTCGCCTCGATCAGACGATTGCGGCCGAATTGCTTTAACGCGTGCGGCAAGATGGTGGGCTGGGTGGCGCGTCGGGAGGCCATGCCGAGCGTCTCCTATGGGATAGCGTGGGGCAGAGTTTCAACGATTCGTTCGAAGGCGGCGCGTGTCGTTTGTTGGTCATCAACCAGGGCAAGCCGGATGTACGGTGCGCCCGGATTGCCGTCCGGTGTAGGATTGGCGAGGTAGGCGCCCGGCAGGACGCGCACGGCGGTATCGGCCCATAGGCGCTTGGCCGCCTGTTCGCCGTCGCCGACATCGAGCCAAAGAAAGAAAGCCCCGCCGGGCCGCGTCGCCTCCCAGCGGCCGTCCAGCAGCGCGAGCGCGGTGTCGAATTTCTGGCTGTACAGGCTGCGCGAGGCTGCCACGTGTTCCTCGTCGCGCCAAAGCGCGGCGGATGCTGCCATGATCGGCAGCGGGATCGTCGCGCCACCGTAGTTGCGGAGGCGGCGAAAGACCTCGATGAGTTTGGCGTCGCCGGCAACGAATCCCGATCGCAAACCGGGCACGCTCGACCGTTTGCTGAGCGAGTTGAAGACGAGGACGTTTTCGAGGCCGCCGCCCATATCAGCACAGGCTTCGAGAGCACCGGGCGGTGGGGCAGCCGTGTAGATCTCGCCGTAGCATTCGTCCACGGCCAACGTGAAATCGTAGTCGCGGGCCAGCGCCACCAGCGCGCGCAGGCGGTCGCGGGAGGCAATCGATCCCTGCGGGTTGGACGGTGAATTAACAAACACAAGCGCCGTGCGCCGCATGAGGTCAGCCGGCAACGCCGCGAAATCAGGCTGGAAACCGTTGTCGCGGTTGGCCGGAACCAGGATCGGCTCCGCCCCGGCCATGACGGCGGCACCCATATACGCCTGGTACATCGGATTGGGCAGCAAGACGGCCGGCTGTTCGTGGCCGTCGGACGGCACGGCCGCGAGGGCGGCCATAAACAGCGCTTCACGGGAGCCGGCCACGGGCTGGACGTGTCGGTCAGGGTCGATCATGGCGGCGGGCAGCGTATAGCGGCGGACCAGCCACTCGGCGATCGCCACACGCAGATCGGACGTGCCGTTGATCGGCGGATAACGGCCCCATCCGGCGGCGTGCTCCGACAATATGGTTGACACAAACGCCGGCGGCGTGTGGTGCGGTTCGCCGATATGCAACGATATTGGCGAGCGATCGCTTGCTGGTGCGACGTCTTGGAGTAGAGCGCGCAGCCGCTGGAAGGGATAGTCTGTCAGGCGGTCGAGCCGCTGGTTATACATCGGGACGAGATGATCCGTTCAGCAGCCGGTGCCGAAAGTGGATTGGATAGTATGTACAGTGCGTTGGTAACTCAAGCTGAGAAGCGACTCTAAGGTCGAATGACGAAACAGGTCGATGTTCTCGTTGTCGGCGGCGGCGTCACCGGCCTGACGCTGGCTTGCGCGTTGGCCGGAGGCGGGCTGTCGGTCGCGTTGATCGACCGTGCCGATCCCGCGACGCTTGTTGCTCCCGCCTATGACGGCCGCACGACGGCCGTTGCGTTCGGCAGCCAGCGCATTCTCGCGGCGATTGGGGCCTGGGACGAACTGGAGTCGCAAGCCTGCCGGATCGACGACATTCGGGTCAGCGACGGGCAGTCGCCGCTATTCCTGCACTACGACCATCAGGAGGTCGGCGACGCACCGTTCGGCTACATCGTCGAGAACAGGCATTTACGGCAGGCATTGCTGCGGCTGGCGGGGACACTTGACGGTCTGTCGATTCATGCACCGGCCCAGATCGCAACGCTGGACCGGGGTGCGTATCGCGTGACAGCCGTGCTCGACGACGGCACCGAGGTGGCGGCGCCCCTAGTGGTTGGCTGTGACGGGCGCAACTCGCGGCTTCGCCAAGAGGCGCGCATTGCCGTTGCGGCTTGGCGCTACAATCAAACAAGTATCGTCTGTACGGCAGTGCACGAGCGGTCGCATAGGCATATCGCGCATGAGCGCTTCTTGCCGGGCGGACCGTTCGCGATTTTGCCGATGAACGACGACGAGAACGGGCGACACCGGTCCTCCATCGTATGGACCGAAGACAAGAAATTGGTGCAGGCTTTGATGGCGCTGGACGAAGCATCCTTCGTCGGCGAGTTGGGGCGCCGGTTTGGCGATTTCCTCGGGGCCCTCGAAGTCGATGGACCGCGCTGGTCCTACGACCTCGGGCTGATGCATGCGGAGCGCTATACGGCGTCGCGCTTGGCGTTGGCCGGCGATGCGGCGCACGTCATTCACCCGATCGCCGGCCAGGGTCTCAATCTCGGCTGGCGCGATGTGGCGGTCCTGGCCGAGATCATGGTCGATGCGCAGAGGTTGGGCCTTGACCTCGGCAGCGGGGCTTTGCTGGCGCGCTACGAGCGGTGGCGGCGTTTCGACAACACTACCCTGGCCGCCGCGACCGACGTGATCAATCGGCTGTTCTCCAACGACATCGGACCGTTGCGCCTGGTGCGCGATCTCGGCCTAGCGGGCGTCGGCCGCGTACCGCCGCTGAAGAGGCTGTTCATGCGCCATGCGATGGGGGTGGTGGGCGATCTGCCCCGGTTGGCCCGGGGTCTGCCGCTGTAACTACGGATCGCGGGAGAGGCCGGCCGCTTTCAATCGCGCTTCGTAAGCCGTCCACATCTCTGCCTGCCGTTCGCCGATCTCCGCCAGATAGCGCCAGGAATAGACCCCGGTGTCATGCAGATCGTCGAATACGAGGCGCACGGCGTAGTTGCCGACGGGCTCGATCTTGATGATGCCGACATGGCGCCGCTTGTCGATGAGCGTTTCCTGGCCGGGGCCGTGTCCCTTGACCTCGGCCGAAGGGCTATGCACCCGCAAGAACTCTGCCGGCAGGCCAAACCGGCGGCCGTCATCGAAGGTGACGTGCAGGCACTTGTCGGCCTGGTCGTAGCGCAGCTCCGTCGGCCAAGGGTCGCGCTGTTCGTCCGCCAACTCAGTCCTTGGCGAGTTCGCGCGCCTCGTCGACCAACATGATCGGAATGCCGTCGCGAATCGGGTAGGCGAGGCCGGCCTTCTCGCTAATCAGCTCGTTGGCGTCACGGTCGTATTGCAGCGGTCCCTTGGTCAGGGGGCAAACGAGGATCTCCAGCAGCTTGGGGTCGACGTCTTTTGGTAGCTCGCTCATGGGCTCCTAGTGCACGATGTTCTGATCCTGGGGACCATTCAACGAGGATTCGATGATGCCGATCAAGAGTTGCGCCCGGCGCTCGAAGCTCGGAGACTCCAGAAGCGCTTGCTTCTCGTGCGGTTCGAAGGGGCAGACCATGGCAATCGTCGTGACGAGGGTGTCGGGCGCCGCCTTGCTCAGACTGTCCCAGTCGGCGGAGATGTCGCGGGCTCGGAAATAGGCCTTGAGCCCGGCAATCAGGCGCTCCGCCTCGACTGGCACATCTTTCGGTTCGATCAAGTCGTCCTTGTACGGTGAGAAGTCGGTCGCGATGCGGCGGTAGCCGTCCTTCATGGCGATTTCGCTGTCGACCCGAAACCGGCAGGCGCCGCGCAGGCTGATGAGAAAGCGGCCGTCATCCTGTTCCTGAAACGTCGTGATTCGTCCGCAACATCCGACTGAATAGAGCGGCGCGGTGTCGGAGCTGCTCAAGCCGGATTCACCGCTTTGCATTGGTTGGATCATGCCGAGCCAACGACCCGCGCCGAGGGCATCGGTGAGGAGATTTAGGTAACGCGGCTCGAAAACGTTCAGCGGCAGCTGGCCGCGCGGCAACAGCAGGACGCCAGTCAGCGGGAAGATCGGCAGGGTCGCGGGGAGCGCGTCAATCGACGTCGACGCGCTCGGTCCCATCATGAGAACAGGATGGCGGACAGGCGCCGCCTGGCGTCGACGGTGACCGGATTGGTCAAGCCGAGGGAATCGAAGACCTTCAGAAGCTGTGTTCGCGCAGCCTGCTCGTTCCAGTTCTTGTCGCGGCCGATGATCGTGAGGAGTTCCTCGATCGACTGCTCGGCCTGGCCCGCGCCGAACAGCGCCACGGCGAGGTCGTAACGGGCCTGCAGGTCCCCGGGATCGGCGGCGACCTTGGCTTGGATTTCGCCGAGGTTGCCGGCCGCGGCGGTGCCGGCCTCGGCCAATTCGACGGCCGACATGACGGATTTGATATCGGGATCCTTGGCAAGCTCCTCGGAGATGCCGTCCAACAACGCGCGCGCCTTGTCCGGCTGCGCGGACTGAACGTGGCATCGGGCGAGGCCGACGATGGCTTTCACATTGTCGGACTCCTTGGCCAGAACTTGGCCATAAAGCGCGCTGGCCGTGCCGACATCTCCGCCTTCCAGGGCCTGCTGCGCCGCATCCAGGGCTTCGTCGATCGGCGAGGAGACCTCGCCGCCAAAACGACGCACGAGTTGGTCAACCCACGATTTGACCTGGCTCTCCGGCAGAGCGCCTTGGAAGGCGTCGACGGGCCGGCCCTGGTGGAACGCGAAGACGGTTGGAATCGATTGAATGCGGAGCTGGGCCGACAGTTCCGGGTTGGCGTCGACATCAATCTTGACGAGGCGAACGGCGCCGCGGGCCGCGTTGACGACTTTTTCGAGCGCCGGTCCGAGCTGTTTACAGGGCCCGCACCACGTCGCCCAAAAGTCGACGATCACCGGCACCTCCATCGAGGCGTCGATGACGTCCGCTTTGAAGCTGGCGGTGTCGCTATCCTTGATCGGACTGCCGGCCGGGGGCGCGCCCGCGCCGCTCAATAACGTTTCCATCGCTCGATTGATTCCTGCTCTCTTGGAAGGAGAAGATGGAGCGTGATGCGGTCCGCATCAAGCCCGCGGATTCGCTCAGAATTCCAGCTGTATGGGCTGGTGACCGCAGCCGGTCATGAATTTCACGAGATCGCCGGGGGCGAGGGCGGCGGTTGCCTGGTTGTGCAGCGGGTGAACGTTGACGAGTTCGGCATCGAGGAGGGCGCGATCCAGGACGGATTGCACGCGTCGTTCGGGGTCGTTCATCACAGCGAGCGGCGTGACAGCGCCCGGGTCGACGCCCAGCGCATCGCGGAGGAGGTCGGCCGACCCGAAACTCAGGTTGCCGGTCGCGCCGAGGCGGTGGCGGAGCGCTTTCAGATCAACCTGCCGGTCTTCCAGCACCGTTACCAGCCACATTCGACGCTTCTTGTCGCGCAGGAAGAGATTCTTGATGTGGGCGCCGCGGAGCTCGCCGCGCAGGGCCTTCGACTCCTCGACCGTATACAGGGCCGGATGGCGATGGACACTGGCGGATATGCTCAGGTCGCTCAACCGCTCGAACAGGGGTTTTTCGATCTCCTCAGGCGCTGGCATGGGGCTCGGAATAGCCCGCGACGCCCCTCTTGCCAAGAATGAGGTCTTGGGCTTATGTCTTGCCTCGGTGCGGGAGTAGCTCAGTGGTAGAGCATCACGTTGCCAACGTGAGGGTCGCGAGTTCAACTCTCGTCTCCCGCTCCATTTCGTTTTTCTTGAGATCGACTTCGGGTACCGCCGCTGACCATGCGGCGGTGGTCGGGCTTGGCGCCCGTCCGCGCTCTTTCCCGCCGTCGCGGGCCAACCGCTCGCTGGCTCAGCCGGTCACGGTTGGCAGGCGTATTGTCCGATAAGAGAGCCCTTCAGGTTGCCGCGTCCGATCAATCGTTCAAGGTTAATGGAACATTGATATGCTGACGCTAAGACGGGCCGGTTGTGGCCGGGAAGAAGGTCTCTAGGAGGACAGGATGGCGCCGCGGGTCGAACATCTGAAGACCGAACTCATCGAGCGCGTTGCCAAGATCCTTCAAAGCAAGCTGAAGGGGTCCGAGGCCGAGTCCGCGGAGCGGTTCGTGCGGGGCTTCTACAAGAACGTGCCGCCCGTGGATATCGCGCAGCGGAGTCCGGAGGCGCTGTACGGGGCCGCCCTGGCCTTCTGGCAGTTCGCCCGGACTCGCAAGCTCGGCGTGCCACGGGTCCGGGTCTTCAATCCACGGCCGGAGACTCACGGCTGGAAGTCGAACCACACTGTTATTGAAGTGGTCAACGACGACATGCCGTTCCTGGTCGATTCCGTGACGGCGGCGTTGAACAGTCAGGGTCTGACGGTCCATCTCGTTATTCACCCGACGATGAAAATCGTCCGGGACGATGCCGGCCGGGTTCAGGCGGATGCCGAGGGCGGCCGGTCCGAATCGTTCATGCACTTCGAAGTGGACGAGCAAACCGATCCCGATGCGCTGGCCGCCATGGAGAAGGGCGTCTCCAGTGTGCTGTCGGACGTACGACTGGCGGTGGAAGATTGGCGGTCGATGCTGTCGGCGGTCCGTGGCATCTGCGGGCGCCTGCAAGACAATCCGCCGAAGGTCGCGCCGGAAGAGATCGAGGAAGCGGTCGCCTTCTTCGAGTGGATCAGTGACAACAATTTCACGCTGCTCGGTCTTCGCGAGTACGACTATGCGGGCCGCGGCGCTACCCGCAAACTTGTGGTGGCCGAGGGCGGGCTGGGCTTGTTGCGGGATCCGACGCGGCCGGTTTTCGAGAATTGGCACCACAACGAGCCGTTGCCGCCGGAACTCAAGGAGTTGGCGCAGCGGTCGGAGGTGTTGTGGATCAGCAAGTCAAACGAGAAGTCGCCGGTGCACCGTTCCGTCCATATGGACGTTATCGGCGTCAAGAAATATGACGGCAAGCGTCATGTCGTCGGCGAGCAACTGATCGTCGGTTTGTTCACGTCGGCGGCCTACAGCCTCAATCCACGGAATATCCCGTTGCTGCGCCGCAAACTTGAAAACGCGAAGGCGCGGTCAGGTTTTGCGAACGCCGGTCACGATCACAAGGCCTTCACGCATATTCTCGAAACCTACCCACGCGATGAATTGCTGCAGATCGACGACGAACAGCTCTTCACGAACGCCGTCGGCATTCTGCATCTGCAGGAGCGGCAGAGGATCGCGTTGTTCGTGCGGACCGACCCTTTCGAGCGGTTCGTAACGGCCTTGGTCTACATCCCGCGGGAGCGCTACAACACCGAACTCCGCCGCCGTTTCGTCGGCATACTCGAGCGGGCGCTTTCGGGCCGCGTTGTCGCCTTCACGCCGCAACTCTCGCCGGAGTCCGTGCTGGCTCAGGTTCTGTTCATCGTCAAGACGACGCCCGGCGCTATTCCAGAGTACGACATCGACGACATCGAGGCGGCGTTGCTGGAATCGGCCCGGTCGTGGGCCGACAAGCTGCGCGAGGCACTGGTCGAGGCCAAGGGCGAGGAAGCCGGTCTGCGCCTGTTCCGGCGTTATGACGGTTCCTTTAGCGAGGGATACCGGGAACATTACACACCGGGCACCGCCGTGTTCGATATCGACATGATCGAGGGGACGCTGGCGACCGGCGACCTTGGGATGCACCTGCATCGGCCGATCGAGGGGCATGAGCAGGAGCTGCGTCTGAAGCTTTATCACACCGGCGATCCGATGCCGCTGTCCGATGTTCTACCGACTCTGGAGAACATGGGGCTCAAGGTCGTTTCCGAAGAGCCGTACGAGGTGAAGACCGCCGACAACGACGAGGTCATCTGGATCCACGATTTCGAGGCGCTATCGCGCGTCGGTCCCGTTGCCGACGTGACGGCCGTGCGGGACGGCTTTCAATCGGCGTTGCTCAAGGTCTTTCAAGGACTGGCGGAAGACGACGGCTTCAACAAACTGGTGCTCGGCGGCGGCTTGGATTGGCGCGAGGTCGTCATTCTGCGGGCCGCCTGCAAGTTCCTGCTGCAAGCGCGCATCCCGTTCAGCCAGGCCTACATGGAGCAAACGCTCGTCGCGAATGCCGACTTGGCGCGGCTGATCCTGCAGCTGTTCGAGGCGCGTTTCGCAGCGGCGCGCAAGAAGGTGCGCCAGGCGAAGGACATTCACGCCAAGATCGAGACCGCACTCGACGCGGTCGCGAACCTGGATCAGGACCGCATCCTACGCCGGTTCGCCAATTTCGTCGGCTCGACACTGCGGACGAACTTCTACCAGGCGGACGGGGACGGCGCGCCGAAGCCCTACGTCTCCTTCAAGATCGACAGCCGATCCATTGACGAACTCCCCGAACCGCGGCCGATGGCGGAGATCTTCGTCTACAGCCCGCGCATGGAGGGGTGCCATCTGCGCGGCGGCAAGGTGGCGCGCGGCGGCATCCGTTGGTCGGATCGGCGCGAGGATTTTCGGACGGAGATCCTCGGCCTGGTCAAGGCACAGATGGTCAAGAACGCCGTGATCGTGCCGGTCGGCTCCAAGGGCGGGTTCGTCTGCAAGCGGCTGCCGGACGGTGCTGACCGGCAGGCCGTCATGGACGAGGTCGTCGCCTGCTACCGCACTCTGATGTCCGGACTGCTGGACCTCACGGACAATCTCAGTGGCAGCGGCGTCGTACCACCGGCCGATGTCGTGCGCCATGACGGCGACGATCCTTATCTGGTCGTCGCGGCCGACAAGGGTACGGCGACGTTCTCCGATATCGCCAACGAGATCAGCAAGTCGTACGGCTTCTGGCTCGGCGATGCGTTCGCATCGGGCGGGTCAGCGGGTTACGACCATAAGGTGATGGGAATCACAGCGCGTGGCGCCTGGGAAAGCGTCAAGCGCCATTTCCGTGAGCTGGGCCGCGATATCCAGTCAGAGGCGTTCACCGTCGTCGGCGTCGGCGACATGTCGGGCGACGTGTTCGGCAATGGCATGCTTCTCAGCGAGCACATCAAGCTGATTGCCGCGTTCAATCACCTAAACATCTTCGTCGATCCGACGCCGGACGCCACAGCGAGTTTTGCCGAACGCAAGCGCTTGTTCGAGCTGCCGCGCTCGAGCTGGACCGACTACAACGAGAAACTCATCAGCAAGGGCGGCGGCATCTTCGACCGGCGCGCCAAGTCAGTCGCGATCTCGTCCGAGATGAAAGCGGCGTTTGGCATTGATACGGACTCACTGACGCCGACCGAGCTGATCCGCGCGATCCTCAAGTCACAAATCGATTTGCTGTGGTTCGGCGGGATCGGGACCTACATCAAGTCGTCGAGCGAAAGCCAGGCGGATGCCGACGACCGAGCGAACGACGCGGTGCGCGTCAATGCGACGGAGCTGCATGCGAAGGTTATCGGCGAAGGTGCCAACCTCGGCGTGACGCAGCGGGGCCGAATCGAGTTCGCGGCGCACGGCGGACGGCTGAATTCCGACTTCATTGACAACTCGGCCGGGGTGGATGCCTCGGACCACGAGGTCAACATCAAGATCGTGCTCGACGATGTCGTCGCCAACGGCGATATGACCGAGAAGCAGCGCAACGCCCTGCTAAGCGATATGACCGACGAGGTCGGGCGGCTCGTCCTCAACGACAACTACCTGCAGAGCCAGGCCATCACGCTGGCCGGCGTGCAGGCGTCCGACTTGCTTGACCAACAGTGGCGGATGATGCGCGCCATGGAGCGTGCCGGCCGCCTAAATCGGACGATCGAGTTCTTGCCGGACGACGAGGAAATCGCCGACCGTAAGGTCGCGCGCGGCGGCCTGACGCGACCCGAATACTCCGTTTTGTTTTCCTACGCGAAGCTGGCGCTTTACGACGAGATTCTGCCGACGGATCTACCGGACGACCCTTATCTTGTGCGCGACTTGGCGCGCTATTTTCCCAAGGCGCTGCAACAGCGTTTTCCGGAGCAGATCGCCCGGCACCGGCTGCGGCGCGAGATCGTCGCGACCTATGCAACGAACAGTCTCATCAATCGCGCCGGCGCAACGTTCGTGCATGCGCTGCAGGCGCAGACCGGGCGACAGACCTCGGACATTGCGCGGGCCTACATCGTCGCGCGCGATGCGTTCGGCTTGCGTCCGGACTGGCGGGCGATCGAGGCCCTTGATAACCGCATCTCGGCGGACACGCAGTCAGCGATGGCGCTGGATCTGCAGCGATTGGTGGAACGCAGCACGGTGTGGTTCCTGCGCTACGGTCCGTCGTCGCTCGACATCAACGCGACCGTCGACCGGTTCTCAAAAGGCATTCAGGAGCTTTCCGCAAGCGTCGCTGACATTGTGACGGACAGGGAGCGAGCGGCGATCGCCGAACGCGTGCGGCGGTTGGCAGCAGCTGACGTGCCATCGGAATTGGCTGAGAAAGTCGGCGCCTTGGATGTGATGGCGTCTGCTTGCGATATCGTCGGTGCGGCGGAAGCTGGCGGTGTCCCGGTTCCCGACGCCGGCCGCGTCTATTTCGAACTCGGGGCACGGCTCGGTATTGACTGGCTGCGGGCGGCGGCGCAGCGAGTCAAGGTCGAGAGCAATTGGCAACATCTCGCCGTCAACGCCGTCGTCGACGACACCTATAGCCATCAAATGTCGATGACCTCGGACGTGCTCGATATTGCCGGCCGCGGCGGCCTGACCAAAGAAGCGGCGGTCGAGATGATTGAGACATGGGTGAGCGGCCGGTCGAGCGCCGTCGACCGCAGTGTTGCCCTCATTGAAGAACTACGATCGGCGACCGAGGTCGACTTGGCCATGCTCACCGTGGCCAATCGCGAACTGCGGGCGTTGGTGTCCGGCACCTAGTTCCGGCCAAAGCTCGCGCTGTCTGCGAACGCTGCTGTCGCGGCGGCCGCGTTGCCGTTAGGTTGCCGATATGACGCAACCAAGTGGCGCAGCGGTGCGATCGAAGGCCGGGATCTTCTCGTGGTGTTTGTTCGACTGGGCGAACTCTGCCTTCAATACGATCATCGGCACGTTTGTGTTCAGCGTCTATTTTGCGCGCGGCATCTATGGCGATGAGACGCAAGGGAGCTCGGTCTGGGCCCTGGCCATCGGCTTGGCTGGGTTGTGCACGGCGATCCTGTCGCCGGCGCTTGGTGCCATCGCCGATCAGGGCGGACGGCGCAAGCCGTGGCTCGGTGCGTTCGTTGCGGCAACCATCGTCTGTTCCGTCCTGTTGTGGTGGGCCGAACCGATCCGCGGCGACGTGGCATACGCGCTGACGATCGTGGTCATCGGCACGGTCACCTTCGAGCTGGCCAACGTCTTCTACAACGCAATGCTCCACGATACGGCGCCGCCCGCTATGGTCGGACGTGTTTCCGGATGGGCGTGGGGTCTGGGCTACTTCGGCGGGATTGCCTCGCTGGCGGTCGCGTTGGTCGGGTTCGTGCAGCCTGAGCAACCATGGTTTGGCCTCAGCCGGGATGGCGCCGAAAATATTCGGGCGACGGCGGTATTGGTGGCCGTGTGGTTTGCGCTGTTCTCGCTGCCGCTGTTCCTGCTGACGGCGGAGCGCCCAGCTTTGGAAGCGATGCCGGCGCGGGCGGCCGTCGCCGGCGGCATTCGGAGCTTGGTGGATACGTTGCGCCAGGTCCGGCGCTACAAGAATCTCGTGCGTTTCCTGATCGCCAGCGCGTTGTACCGGGACGGGCTGGTGACCCTGTTCGCGGTCGGCGGCCTGTACGCCGCTGCGACCTTCGGCATGAGTTTCGAGCAGGTGTTGATCTTTGCCATCGGGCTTAATGTCACGGCCGGGATCGGGGCGGGGTTATTCGCTTTCGTTGACGACTGGTTCGGTTCACGGCGCACGGCGATCATCGGCTTGGTGGGATTATTGGCAACGGGCGTGCCGGTTCTTTTTGTTACGGACCAAACGACCTTTCTGGCCTTAGGACTGGCGCTCGGGTTGTTCGTCGGACCGACGCAAGCGGCGAGCCGGACTTTTGTCGCGCGGGTGTCGCCGGCCGGGATGCAGACCGAAATGTTCGGTCTCTATGCGTTCACGGGAAAGTCGTTGGCGTTTGCCGGACCGCTTCTGTTCGGTACGGTTACCGCGATCACCGGCAGCCAGCGGTGGGGCATGTCGACGATCGTCCTGTTTCTGCTGGCCGGTCTGCTGATCCTGCTGACCGTTCGTGACCCTAGTGACGGAAGTGACGAACGCCCGTGAACACCATCGCAACACCAGCCGCGTCGGCGGCGTCGATGACTTCCTGATCGCGCTTCGAACCGCCGGGCTGGATCACCGCCGTGACGCCGGCCTCGATCGCTGCGACCAGACCGTCGGCAAACGGGAAGAACGCATCGGAGGCGACAACCGAACCTTGGGTGCGGGGGTTCGGTTCGTCCGCATTTCGCGCGGCGTCGGCCGCCTTCCACGCAGCGATGCGAGCGCTGTCAACACGGCTCATCTGACCGGCGCCGATGCCGACCGTGGCCTGGTCTTTCGCGTAAACGATTGCGTTCGACTTGACATGCTTGCAGACCGCGAAGGCGAACAGCAGATCGTCCAGTTCCCGATCTGACGGCGCCCGGCGTGTGACGACGCGGATATCCTGCGCGTTGACCCGCCGCAGGTCAGGCGCCTGCACCAGGAACCCGCCCGATAGGCCGCGGATCTGGAGCGAAGGCGATGGTTGTGCGCTGCCGGTCAACAGGACACGCAGGTTTGTCTTTGCCGCGAAGACGGTGCGCGCTTCTTCATCGGCGTCGGGGGCGATGACAACCTCGGTGAAGATCTTGGATACGGCTTCCGCGGCGGTGCGGTCGACGGACCGGTTGAAGGCGACGATGCCGCCGAACGCGCTGACCGGATCGCAGGCGAGGGCTGCCGTGTAGCTGTCCACCAACGCTGGCCGTTCCGCCACGCCGCACGGATTGGCGTGCTTGATGATGGTGACCGCCGGGCGTTCGAATTCGTTGACGAGGTCCCACGCCGCCTGTGCATCCGTCAGGTTGTTGTAGCTGAGCTCCTTGCCTTGGATTTGGTCAGCGCCGCAGATACCGCCGGTCTCTTCGTCCGACACGTAAAGGGCGGCCGGCTGGTGGGGGTTTTCACCATAGCGCAGCGCTTGCGCGAGCCTTGCCGTAACAACGAAGGATTGGGGTGGTGTGTCCTCGGTTTGGTCCGCAAACCAACGGGCGATGGCGCCGTCGTAGGCGGCCGTGTGGGCGAAGGCCTTGGCGGCTAGGCCGCGGCGGAAGAGTGCTGTCGTCGCACCGTCGTTCGCTTCGATCTCTTCGAGGACGCCGTCGTAATCGCTGGGGTCAGTGACGACGGCGACGTTGGCGTGGTTCTTGGCGGCGGCCCTGATCAATGCCGGTCCGCCGATGTCGATTTGGTCGACGCATGCGTCAAAGGGCGCGCCGGCCGCCACCGTGCGCTGGAAGGGATACAGGTTGACGACGACGAGGTCGATCGGATCGATCCGGTGGGTCTCCAACGCTTGTCGATCGCCGGTGTGATCCCGGCGCGCCAGAATGCCGCCGTGAATGGCGGGGTGGAGCGTCTTCACGCGGCCATCCATCATCTCGGGGAAGCTCGTCACATCGGCGACATCCCGCAGGTCGAGCCCGGCGTCGCGCAGGGCGCGGGCGGTGCCGCCGGTCGAAACGATGGCGATGCCGTGGCCGGCGAGGCGCCGGGCGAATGTGGCGAGACCCGTCTTGTCCGAAACAGAGATCAATGCGCGACGCACGATCGAGCTTCTCGTCATTGTTCTCCGAGGGTTAGCCGGCCAGGGCGGCGGTCGGCGGCGCTTCTTCGTAAGGCGTGTATTCGGGGACGAGCCGGCGCAGCAATTCCGCGCACTTGTGGTTTTCGCCGGCGATCGCCGAACCCTGCAGCTCTTCTATCGCGCGGGACATGAACTGGATGTCGGTGGTACGGGGCGAAGCCAGCTGGACACCGTCGATACTGGTCGGTTGGAGTGGCTCCGCCTCGTGAAACAGCTGTTCGTTCAGCCGCTCGCCCGGGCGAGTGCCGGTGAAGACAATCTGAACGTCCTTATCCGGCTCCTTGCCGGCCAACCTTATCATCTGCCGCGCGAGATCGACGATGCGGACGGGGTCGCCCATGTCGAGAACGTAGATGTGCCCGGCCCGCTGTTCGCTCGATACGCCGAGGGCGGTGGCCTGCAGGACCAGTTCAACAGCTTCGCGTGTGGTCATGAAATAGCGGGTCATGCCGGGGTCGGTGACAGTGATCGGGCCGCCGGCCGCTAACTGGTTTTGAAACAGCGGAACCACCGATCCAGTTGAACCCAGAACATTACCAAAGCGGACCGTGACAAAGCGGGTCGCCGTGCCTTGCCGTTGTGCCTGGTGAAGGTCCAAAGCCTGGCAGTAGCTCTCCGCGACGCGCTTGGTCGCACCCATAACGCTGGTGGGGTTGACGGCCTTGTCCGTTGAGATCAAGACCATGGCTTTTGCGCCATGAGAGACTGACGCGTCGGCAACGTTGCGGGTGCCGACGGCGTTGGTCAGGACGCCCTCAGTGACATGGTTTTCGACGATCGGTACGTGTTTCAGCGCGGCCGCGTGGAACACTAGATCGGGCCGGTGCTCGGCGAAGATCTCGTCGAGGCGCGCGCGGTCACGGACGTCGGCGAGCACTGGCGCAAGGGACGTGATATCCTGCTCTGCGAACTCCTGGGCGGTTTCGTAGAGTCCGCGCTCGCTGTTCTCGACGAGGCAGAGATGCGCCGGCCGCAGGCTGGCGATCTGCCGGCAGAGTTCGCCGCCGATCGTGCCGCCGGCACCCGTCACCAGCACACGCCGGCCCTCGATCAAATGCTGCATGGCGGATCTATCGAGTGTGGTTTGTGGGCGGCCGAGAAGGTCCTCGAGCGCGATCGGCTGCACTTCGATGCGCTCTTCGCCGGACCGAAAATCGGTCAGCCGCGGCAGCCGCGAAAGTGTCAGGCCGAGCTCTTCTGCTTGATCCAGCATGTCCCGGATCTTCGAGCCGTCTATGTTCGGCTTGGTGATGATCAAGCGCTGCGGCGCACGGCCCTGGTTCTTCAACTTGTCGACGATGCTCTTGAGATCGCCGAGACGGCCCAATACCGAGACGTCATGGATGGCGCGGCCGACTCGTCCGCCCTTGTCGTCGACGACCCCAACCACGCGGTACGTCGCGTCGCGCGGGCGGGCCATCGCCCGGATGAAAGTCTCGGCCTCGTCGCCGGTGCCAACGAGGAGGACCGGGATGCGCGGACGCGGGTTGGGTTCGGGCGATAAATCGAGGCCACCGTCCTTGAATAGGCGATAGGCGAAACGCGGTCCCCCCAACAAGACGATGAGGACGAGCCAGTTGATGACTGGGACCGAGCGCGGCACGTTCTCGGCGCGGGTTGCCAGGAACACGACGGGCAGGAAGATCAGCACGGTCAGCGTAACCGCCTTGGCAATCTGCTTTAGGTCGTTGACCGACGCATACCGCCAAACGCCTTTGTAAAGGCCGACAAACCGAAAGACGATGGCCGCAACTGCGGTAAAGATAACGACCCAGAGGATGACTGCTTCAGTGGGCAGCAGCAGCATGTCGGCGCCCATGCGCAACCAAATCGATAACAGGAACGAAATGGCCGCCATGACGATGTCATGGGCATAGGCAACATGGGGTCGGTTGAAGCGCATGGGTCCCTCTTGGACGGCCTATAGCATATAGCCGCCTGGCCGTGATGCACCATTGCTTAGGCGGGTGCGGGCCGTTCGGTTTCAGCAGACCGGCGAAGCACCAGACCGACGGCGGCGGCGGCGAGCCAGCCGGTGGCGATCCACCAGCTTTGCCAGGCGCCGAAACTCAGGAACGATATCGTCAAGAACGAGGCGGCGGTGGATATCGCGGCGGCGGCCGCAAGGCGCTCCAGATGGGATCGCAATATGGCGCCGCAGGCCGCGATCATGGCCAGCAGGTATGCCAGCACGCCCGCGATCCCGAGTTCAAACCATAGCTGGAAACCGACACTGTGGGGGTGCAGCGGCATCAACGGCACCTCAAACGCGGTAGATCTACCACTTTCGTTGGAAATCATGAGGTTAGCTTGGCCAGAGACATGGCGGGCTGCGTCCAGGCCGTGCCCCCGGACCGGATTGTTGAGGATCAGCGTCGACGTGTTGTCCCAGATCAGAAGGCGGTGGCGCCAGCTTGACGGTCCCTGGTCGTTGCTGGCGATCCACTCGGCATCGATGACCGGTGCAGCCAAGGGGGGCGCCAGCAGAAGAAGCGCGGAAAATCCGGCAAATGTCAGAACTGCCCCTGGACGTGGTGCCCAAACCGCGATCCCAAAACCCAATGCGCCGACGAGCAGCGCCAATAGGCTGGAGTTCATGCCGAGGGCGTAGGCGATGACGGCGGCGCCGAGCAGCATTAACGCGGCGGTTGCGCGCCGCCGGAAGCGGACGGCGACCAGGTAGATCGCTGGCCAGGCCAAGACCGCCAGGATGGCCGTGCCGCGGGCGGCGTGGCCTGGGCCGATGCCGCGGAGCGTGAACTCGCCCGTCCGCGCGAGCGTGATGAGGGCGCCGTTACTCAAGCTCTCAATCGCGAGCAAGGCGCCGAGTGCCGTC
>CAJICA010000268.1_pt1 | contig 24589 bp, 22 predicted proteins | sample 9199501 | NCBI WGS metagenome assembly CAJICA01 (sample SAMEA7708319, study PRJEB35096) | sediment metagenome | biome: marine neritic benthic zone biome [ENVO:01000025]; feature: sediment [ENVO:00002007]; material: shallow marine sediment [ENVO:03000034] sea grass bed [ENVO_01000059] ... | reverse complement strand
CACGGATGCCGACGCGACGGCGTTCCGCGAGGCCGTGGCTGCGCTCGACGAAGTCGTCGCCTGTCATGTCATGACGGGCGAGATGGATTTCTTGCTGCGGATCTTCGTGCCCGACCTCGAGGCGTACGGCGCGTTCGTGCGCCGCAAACTGTCGAAGCTGCCCAGTGTGAAGGATGTGCGGACGAGCTTCGCCATCGAGGTGATCAAATCCTCGCCAACCGTGCCGGTGAACGCAATTCCACGTGTCTGAGGAGTGGGCTTCGCGCGGGGCGTAAACGTTTCGGTAGCCATGCCGCGTCTAGGATTCCGCCATCTCGTACGAGCGGAGCGCGGTTGTGGTCACCAGCCCTGTTAACTCGACCACATGGGATCACTCGGAACACATTGCGCGGTTTGCCGATTTCGGTTTGCTGCAGGATGGCTCGGCGATCGTCCGGCCGCTCGCGGTGTTGGGGCTCTTTAGCCCGACCTATTGGCTGGCGCCCGAGGATGCCGTGAAATACGCCGCGGCGCTGAACCGGCGCCGATATGGGGCGGAGCGCTGGGCCCATCTCAGCCTGTTCTTCCTGGGCGTCCTGCTGATCTGGTATTCTTTGCCGGCAAGCCTCGCCCTGCCCGCGTCGATCGGGGTTTCGGTTGGCGCGGGATGGCATGTGCGCCGGCTGGTGATGACTTGGTTCCGGCACAACTTCGCCTCCGCCCAGCGAATGAGGGATCCGCATTTTTGGCAGCGACTGGAGATGGCGTCGGTGACAAGTCCGTATCTCGTCTTGTCACGCGTCCTGTGGCTGGTGACCGCCTCAGTCTGTTTGGGCGGCGTCGTGTTGTTGGCGCTGGCGGGGTGGAGTTTGGCGGCCAGCGTGGCGGCGGCGGTGCTGTTGGTGCCGTTCGCGCTCTACCAACTATGGCTGCTGGTATTGCACGCCCTGTTCCGCATCAGGAACGGGCGGTCGCCACAGCCCGCGGACGCCGCCGCGTTTCACCGGCAGCTCGGCTACCTCGATATTCCCTACGCGAAGGTCGTCTGACGCCGGTGGTCGATCCGGCCGGCGCCCTTCCAATGGCGGCCGCCGTCCCCTAACAGACCACGCATGAACTACGACCTGAAGTTCGATCGATCGGCGCGCATGCTGGCTGTTGAGGAGCACCGCCTGATCGACATCGTCCGGCCGATGCTCGGCGGGCGGCGTGTTGTGGGGTGGTCAGCGATGTCGGGCGGCTACCGCAATACCAATCTGCTGATCGAGACGGACGATGGCCGGTTTGTTGCGCGTTTTTCGAAAGGGCAGCGCAAGGCGGTTCAGGTCGAGGCGGCGTTGCTGCAGCGGCTGGCCGAGGTGATTCCGGTGCCTGAGGTCATGGGCGTGCAACTCGCGGATGGCGACGACGGGGTCGATGTTCTGCTGACGCATCATGTCGAGGGCGACCGCTTGTGCGATGTCGAGGACAGTCTGCCGCCGGCCGAGGTCGATGCCATCGGCACGGCACTTGGCCGGACGGCGGCGAGCATGCATGCGGTGACATTTCCCGAGGCTGGCTTCCTCGGGACGGACCCCAGCGTCGCCGCACCGTTCGAGAGCTATGCCGATGCATTCCTGGCTCATTTCAGAACCTGCTTGTCTGATGACCGATGCGCCGATCGGTTGGGCCGCGATCTGCACCAATCGGTTGCCCGCTTCATGGCACGCCATGAGGAGGTTGTGGCTGACCTGGCGCCGGCAAACAGGTTGGTCCATTCGGACTTCAACACGAAGAACATTCTTGTCCGCCGGAACGATGACACCTGGCATATTGCGGCGATCCTCGATTGGGACTTTGCGCACGCGGGCTGTTCGCTCACCGATCTCGGCAATCTGTTTCGGTTCGAGGACGAGCAGCCGGGCTATCGGCCCGCTTTTACCGATGCCTATGCGGCAGCTGGCGGCCAATTGTCGCCGGATTGGCGGCGTCAGGCTAGGTTCCTCGATCTCCTGGCGATGCTCTCTTTCCTAGCGGGACCGGGGGAGCGGCCGACGACCTTCGAGACGGCGCGCGCTGTCCTGACGCGAACGATGGACGAATGGGGCAACTAGGCGCCGGCTGGAGCAGGTGCTAGCCTTTCGGCAAATCTAGGAACTCAGGAGGAGGTGGGATGCTCGCGAGGCTCAAGGTGCTTTTCGCGCCGTTGCTAATCAGCGTTGGCGTGGCCGGCGGGGCGCTGGCGCAGGACACGAACGGTATCGTCGTTTATCAGTCGGACTTCGGGGTGAAGGACGGTGCAGTGTCGGCCATGAAGGGCGTGGCCATCGGGGTCGATCCGACCTTGCGGCTCGAAGATCTGACCCATGAGATTCCGGCATTCAATATCTGGGAAGGGGCGTACCGGCTCAATACGACCGTTTCCTATTGGCCCACGGGAACGGTCTTCGTCTCCGTGGTCGATCCGGGCGTCGGCACGGATCGCAAGTCGGTCGTACTCAAGACCGGTACCGGGCACTACATCGTGACGCCGGACAACGGCACGCTCACGTTGGTTGCGGAATCGCTCGGCATCGAGGGCATGCGTGAGATCGACGAGGAGGTGAATCGGCTGCCGGGTTCGGAGAACTCGAACACATTCCATGGCCGCGATATCTATTCGTTTACGGCCGCGCGGCTGGCGTCGGGGACCATAACCTTCGAAGAGGTCGGACCCGAGTTGTCGGGTGGGCCCGAAATGATTGCGTTCCAGAAGCCGGAGGCGACCGACAACGGCGTGGCTGGGACGATTCCGATCCTCGACGTCCAGTTCGGCAACGTCTGGACCAATATCGATCGCGGCACGTTCGAGAAGTTGGGTGTCGCGCTCGGCACGGAGATGTCTGTCAAGATCTTCAACGGCGAGACCTTGGTCTACGACGCGACCGTTCCCTACGTCAGCACTTTCGGCGACGTGCCACAGTCCGACCCCCTACTGTACTTCAACAGCGTCGACAATCTGTCCGTCGCCTTGAACTTCGATGACTTCGCCGGGACTCATAATGTGAGCGCCGGCCCGGAATGGCTTGTCGAGGTGACGAAGTAGGCCGGTCGTTCGCGGGCGACTAGCCGGTTTCGGGCTTGTAGATCTGCAGGTCGATCCGGTTCATAAACATTCGAGGATCAGCCAGGGGCTTGAAGCCGAACTTGGCGTAAAGGCCATGGGCGTCGTCCGTGGCGAGGCTGAAGTGCCGCAGCCCTTGGTGATCCGGGTGGTCCATTATCGCCTCGAGCAAGAATTGGCCGAGGCCCCGACCGCGAGCCCGACCCAACACGAAGACATCGGAAAGATAGGCGTAGGTCGCTCGGTCGGTGACGCTACGGCCGAAGCCGATTTGGTTGTCGGTGGCGTCGTAGAGCCCGAAACACAGCGAGTGACCGAGAGCCCGTTCGAGGACGCGCCGGGGGATGCCCTCGCACCAATAGGCGTTCCTGAGGAAGCCGTGGATGACATCGAGATCAAGACGGGCGGGGTCGTCGGAGACCGAGAAACCGTCCCTTTGGCGTTCGTATGTCATGCGGTGACGCTAAGGGCCCTATTGCCGCCAGGCAACCTGCGGATTTGCCCGGTTAGGTTATGTAAATATTAACACGGCCCACGTACTGAAGGCCGATTGCCGACCGAGTTTTCAAGAAAAGCCTATGGCTCAGATATTGGTTATCGAGGATGAGGATGCTCTGCGCCAGATCCTTGTCGATGAGCTTCAAGAGGCGGGTCACACTGTTCGGCACGCCATAGACGGGGCGGACGGCCTCGCCGCGATCCTCGCGCAGCGACCCGACCTGGTGGTTAGTGATATAACGATGCCCAACATGACAGGCCTGGAGCTCTTGCGGACGCTTCGTGCGGATCACCAAGGCTTCGGCGATTTGCCATTCGTCTTCTTATCGGCGCTTTCGGACAAAGAGGCCGTGCTCACAGGCCTGAGCCTCGGGGCGGACGATTATGTCACAAAGCCTTGCGATTTCGATATTCTGTTGGGAAAGGTCAATTCGCGGTTGCGCCAAATGGATCGGATCGGTGCCAAGAAAGAGGCGGAAATGGTTCGGCTTTACAAGGCAATGACGGTGCAAGCGACAAGCGAGGAAGCAGAGCAGCCGGTGGATCCAGCCGCGCGGCGGGCAGCCGCGAAAGCGAAGCTCCTGCAAGCGGTCGCTGAGGCCACTACGAAGTCCAAAAACTAATAACGGCCTGGTACCCGCGGCCTAGCCGCTGCCCTCGATCTGGGCGATCTTGCGGTCGATCGCTGTCATCAAGGCATCCACCCCCTGGCGTCGTAGTACGGATGTGTATTCCGACCGGCGGATCGCAAGCTCACTGAATTTGCCGTCAAGGAAAACGTCGACAATGCGCCAAACGTCGTCCGTTTGCTGGACCACGTAGTCGATGGGAATACTGGAGCCGTCGGGGTCGACGATCCGGTTGCGGACAATGAGAACGCCCGGTCGGGCTTCCTCGACGCCGCCGATCGCAAACTCTTGCCCCGAATAGCCGTCGAAGCGATCAGCAAACGTCGCGACGGAGATGCGCGTGAAGAGTTCGACGAAACTTTGCTGCTCCGCTTTGCCCAAGGTCCGCCAATGGCGGCCGGTACTGATCCGTGCCATCTGGGGAAAGTCGAAGGTGGCGCGCAGAATGGGATCCAGATTGGCATAGCGCCCGGTATACCCGAGAGCCTCCGCATTTTTCATGGTTTCGAGCAGCGCCGTGTTCAGGGCCTCCACCGGTTTTTTGGGGTCCGGCTCGGCCAGCGCGTTGGCATGGCTCAATGAAAGAAAAAGCAGGCCGACAAGTATGCGCGGTAACATGCCTCACTCCCTACCCTGCCTCCCGACGAGAACGTAGTATCCGTGCCCACATGCGGCAAAGGTCTTCTGTAAAGCAATGGTGTGGGGATTTTGGCGGCTCTGAACGACAGCGTGGACCGGTTTCTTGTCTGGTGGGGCGGTTTCGTTGCACATCGGGCGGCCTTCGTGGCCGGCTTGTGCCTCGTCTTGGCTGTCCTGGGCGCGATCCACGTCAGCAATACCCTCGATATTGACACAGATACCGATGACATGATCTCGGCGGAGGTGCCGTTCCGCCGCAACAATATTGCGCTTGAGGCGGCGTTCCCTCAGTTCAACGACTTCATCATCGCCGTGATCGACGGGCCGACGCCCGAGCAGGCGGAGGACGCCGCCGCCCGGTTGGCCCAGCGCTTGGCGATGGACACTGACGTGTTCGCTAACGTCAGAGCGCCCAGCGCTGCGCCATTCTTTCGGCGGCATGGGCTTCTTTATCTCGACATCGAGGAACTTGAAGATGTCAGTGACCGGATGGTCGACGCGGCCCCGTTGCTTGCCGCCCTTGCCGCCGACCCTACTCTGCGCGGTCTCACCGGCATACTGCGGCAATCCCTCGCTGATGCGGACATCTCAGCCGATTCGCAGTTCGCCGCCTTTCTCGACAGTCTTGCTATCCAGGCGGAGAGCGCCCGTAACGGCGCTCCCGGTGGCTTATCCTGGCGATCTTTGCTGGCTGGAGACCTGTCCGATGTCGCGGCAACGACGCGGAGTCTGGTCATAGCGCAACCACGCCTGGCGTTTGAGTCGCTCGATCCAGGGGCCGCGGCACTGGCGGCGGTCAGGCGGGCGGCCGCTGACCTGGGAATCGTCGCAAGCGAGGGCTATCGCCTGCGCTTAACCGGCGATGCGGCGGTCGATCAGGAGGAACTGGAAAGCGTCTCGGTCGGCGGACGTATTGCGGCACTGGCATCGCTGTTTCTCGTCACCTTGCTGCTCGTGTTGGGACTGCGTTCATTCTGGCTCGTACTGGCCGCTGTCGTAACGTTGCTGGCGGGACTCATTTGGACCGCCGTGTTTGTGACTTTGACGATCGGTACGCTGAACTTGATATCCGTTGCGTTTGCCGTGTTGTTCATCGGCCTCGGCGTCGATTTCGGTATCCACCTCTCGCTGCGTTATCGGGAAGCGCGGGCCGGCAGTCAGGCGCCGAGGGCGGCGGTGCGGACGGCCGTTGCCGCGATCGGCGGGTCGTTAACCCTGAGCGCGGTTGCAGCCGCGGCTGGCTTTTTCGCTTTCTTGCCGACCGACTACCGAGGCCTGGCCGAACTCGGCCTGATCGCCGGTGTCGGCATGTTCATTGCGTTGCTCGCCAGCTTGGCCCTGCTGCCGGCTTTGTTGGCTCTGCTGCCGGGGATAGGTACCGGCGATTCAGCAGGTCGGTGGACGCGACCGGTGATAGCGAGGCGATGGTACCGGCTTGTTGTTGTTCTGGCGGCCGGGCTTGGCGTGGCTTGTTTGGCTGCCCTGCCGCTTGTTCACTTCGATTTCAATCCGTTGAATCTCAAGGACCCTTCGACCGAATCCGTGGCGGCCTTTCTGGAGCTCGCCGAAGACCCGGCTACGACCCCGTATGCGATCGACGTCTTGGTTGACGATACGCGGGCGGCGGCCGCGCTCGGCGCACGTCTTGAGGCGCTTGAGGAGGTTGAGACGACGATCTCGGTATTGGATTTCGTCCCCAGCGATCAAACGGACAAACTATTCGCGGTCGAAGATCTTGCGCTATTGCTTTTGCCGGTGCTGGCGGCGCGAAAAGGCCCCGCTGCGCCGGATGCCCAAGCGCGCCTCGACGCCCTGGCCGACCTGGAAACGCTGTTGCAGGACGCGAAGGCCAGGGTGCCCGGCCTAGCCGTGTTGAACCGCCTGTCAGGTGCGATTTCGCCGTTGCAGACGCCAGCGCTGGCGGAGGCGTTCGAAGCGCGGGTTTTCGCCAACTTCCCGGCATTGCTCGCGCTGCTCGAGGATCAGTTGGCCGCTACGCAGGTCAGCCTGGACACGTTGCCGGCGGACCTGCAGGCCGATTGGGTGAGCGCGGACGGCCGGTTGCGGTTGCAGGTGCGGCCGGCGGGCGGCATCGCGGCGAATGCCGATCTACGGCGCTTTGCGCAGGCCGTCACGGCGATCGTGCCAAGCGCGGCCGGTGTGCCCGTGACCGTGACCGCGGCGGCGGACACGGTGTTGGCTTCGTTCAAGGAGGCCACGCTGATCGCATTGGTGTCGATCAGCGTTATCCTGTTTCTGGTGCTGCGGCGGCTGGACGACGTGCTGCTGGTATTGGCACCACTGGCGCTCGCCGCGCTGCTGACGATTGCCGCGTCGGTCGTGCTCAATCTACCGTTCAACTTTGCGAACGTGATCGTTCTGCCGCTCCTGCTTGGGCTTGGCGTGGCTAGCGCGATTCATCTGGTCCTGCGCCGACGGGCCGAGGGTGACGGGGGCGCCGTCATGGCGACGAGTACGCCACGGGCGGTCTTGTTCAGTTCCCTGACGACCGTCGCGGCGTTCGGCAGCCTGATGTTGTCGCGGCACCCGGGGATGGTGAGCATGGGGCAGTTGTTGGCGATCTCGATCGCCTTCACTTTGCTGTCGACCCTGATTGTGCTGCCGGCTTTGATGACATGGCTTGATCGGCTCGCGGGGCACGGCTCCCGTTGACGATTCTGGTGACGGGCGCGACAGGTTTCGTCGGGGCGGCAGTCGCGCGCCAGCTTGTCGAACGAGGCGCGGCGGTGCGCCTGCTGGTTCGGGAAACCAGCAGCCGGCGCAACATCGACGGCTTGCGGGCGGACGTCGCCATCGGCGATCTGCGCGATCGGCGGAGCCTGGACTCGGCGATGCGCGGCTGCAGCGGCTTGTTTCACGTCGCTGCCGACTATCGTCTGTGGGCGCGGCGGCCGGAGGATTTGTGCGACAGCAACGTTACCGGCACGCGCAACATCATGGCGGCGGCTGGCGGCGCCGGCGTCGAACGCATCGTCTATACCAGTAGCGTGGCCGTGCTGGGCTTGCATTCAGACGGACGTCCCGCCGATGAGCGCGTGCCGGTGTCGCTGGGCGATATGATCGGCGAGTACAAGCGGTCTAAGTACCTGGCCGAGGAAGAAGTGAGAGGCTTGGTGCAGGCCGACGGTCTGCCGGCCGTTATTGTCAATCCGTCGACGCCCATCGGGCCCGGCGACGTCAAACCGACGCCCACCGGACGGCTGATCGTTGAGGCCGCCGCCGGGCGGATCCCGGCCTTCGTGGATACGGGCCTCAACGTGGTGCACGTCGAGGACGTGGCCGCCGGGCATCTCCTGGCCTTCGACAAGGGTGAGGTCGGGGAGCGCTACATCATCGGCGGCGAGGACATGACTTTGGCCGAGATCCTAGGTATCGTCAGCCATCTCTGCGGTCGCCGCCCACCCAGAATCAAGCTGCCCCACGGCGCCGTACTGCCGGTCGCGTATGTTGCGGAGCTGATGGCTAGACTGACCGGCCGGGAACCCTTCGCGACCGTCGATGGCGTCAAAATGGCGCGAAAGCGGATGTTCTTCTCATCTGCGAAAGCGCAACGTGAGCTCGGCTTTGTGCCAGCCAAGTCGGCCGAGGCGGCGCTGGCCGATGCTGTCGGCTGGTTTCGCGCCAACGGTTTCTTGTCGGGGAGATGACGATTGCCAGGCGGCGGCGGGGCAACTAGATACTGTAGAGGACAATTGTCGACCAGGGAGCGGTACCATTTCCAAGTTCAACGAGCGTGAGAAGGCCTTCGAAGCCAAGTTCAGGCAGGACGAGGAGTTCAAGTTCAAGGTCACGGCGCGGCGGAACAAGCTGCTCGGGCTTTGGGCCGCCGAAAAGATGGGGCTGAGCGGCGAGGCCGCGGAAGCATATGCAAAAGAGGTCGTTCGCGCCGATTTCGAGGAGCCCGGCGACGACGACGTCGTACGTAAGGTGCTGGGCGATCTCAGCGCGAAGAGCGTCGACGTGAGCGAACACATCCTCCGCAAGCACATGGAAGAGTTGCTGGAGACGGCCGCCGGCCAAATCAGCGAGGAGAGTTAGCCCTCACGCGTCCGGCGTGAAATCGTCGAAGCGGACGCCGGCGGCGATGAAGCCGCCCTCGACATTCAAGATATGGCCGGTGATGTAGCTGGCCTCGGCCGATGCGAGGAATGACGCGGCCGCGGCGATCTCGGCGGGCGTGCCGTAGCGGTTCATCGGAATGGCCTGGCGGTAGCCCGCCTTGGTTCCCGGCGTGTGCATCTTGCGCGTCATGTCGGTTTCGACCGGCCCCGGGGAGACCGCATTCACCGTAATCCCGACACTCGCCAATTCGATCGCCATTTGGCGGGTAAGCTGCATGACGGCCGCTTTCGACGTGCCGTAGGCGGTGCGATACCAGCCGGCGCGGTCGCCCGACGTCGATGCGATGTTGACGATCCGACCGCCACGCTGGGCGGCCATGTGGCGGGCAACGATCTGCGCGCAGTTGAATGTGCCGACCACGTTGACGCGAAGTATGCGCTCGAAATCGGCCGGGTCGACGTCGAGAAACCTATGAACCATGCCAACGCCGGCATTGTTGACCAGAATATCCACCCCGGTTTCGCCGGCGATTTCGTCGACGAGCTTTTGGATCTGTTGGCGGTTTGTGATGTCGACGTGGGCGGCGTTGGCGATGTCGCCCGTCTCGCGAATCAGCGCGGCGGTTTCCTCGTTGCCGTCGGTGTCTATGTCGGCACACCAGACCGTGGCGCCATCGGCGGCAAGGCGCTGGGCGATGGCGCGGCCGATTCCGCCACCGGCCCCCGTCACGAGCGCCACTCGGCCGGTCACCTGGTGTGGATCCGGGCGAGCGCGAGCTGTGCGGCGGCTTCAACCGGCGTGCGATGGGCCTCTCGCATGTCGGGGTCACCCTTTTCGGTAAGGGCGATACGGTTGCGGTCCAGGTGCTTCACGACTGACAGACCGACGGCTGGATGCAACTGGAGCGTACCGCCGGTCAGGGCCACAGGTTGAGGGCCGACGTGACGAGCCAGCACGTTGGTGAGGCGGGCCAGTTCAGCGCCAGCAGCCTCGAGTATCCGCAGTGCCGTTGTATCGCCGTCGTTTGCCGCCGCCGCGGTCGGCCGGGCCAGCTTGGCGACTTGGCCGCGCGGGTCGCTGTAGACGAATTGCCTGATAAGCTCCCAATCCGGGCCGCCCAGTTCCCGGTAGAGCGCCTTGGCGAGTGAAGACGTCGGGGCCGCGCCTTGTTCGTCCCACGTGCGCACCAGCCAGCGGATCGCTTGTTGGCCGATCCAATAGGCGGCGCCGCCGTCGTCGATGATGTGGCCGTGCGCGCCCGCCTTTTTGATATCACCGGCGGCGTCGATGTGGGTGGCGACGGCACCGGTGCCGGCATAGATGACGATCCCCGTGCCGGGCTCGAACACCGTGTGGAAGGCGATCCACATGTCGTCGACGACGGCGGTAGCGTCCGGTGCGATTGCTAGGTCAGCGGCCAGCCAGTCGCGGATAATGCCGGCTTCGGCGGAGACGTTGGTCAGGCCAGTGACGCCGGCGGTCGCGGTCTTTGGGTTCACGGGCTGGGCTATTACTTCGGCGCAGATGCCGCTAAGGACGGCGCGCGTGTGGTCGCGTGCCTCCGGGATGAACACATGGCCGGTGGCACCGGGCGCTTCGCCGCGAGCGACCAGCCGGCCGTCGTCGCCGAGGAGCAGCCACCGGGTCGCGCTGCCGCCGCAATCGATACCAAGGGCCGCCGTCATCTCACCTCACTTTAGGGCGCCGGAAGTCATGCCGGCGATGAACTGCCGCGACAGGACAATGTAGACAATCATGATCGGCAAGGCCGATAGGGTTAGGCCGGCGAACAGGGCGCCCCAGTCCGTATTAAACTCACCCATGAAGGTGGTCAGCCCCTGGGGCAGCGTCTTGCGGGCGTCGGTCTGGATGAAAACCAATGGAAAAAAGAAATCGTTCCAGGTCGGCACGGCGTTGTGGATGGCGGCGATGATCATCGCCGGGCGCGTGAGCGGCAGCATGATGGACGTCATGATGCGCAACTCGCTGGCGCCGTCGATGCGCGCCGCGTCTTCTAGCTCCTGGGGCAATGTCCGGATGAATCCGGTCATGATGAAGATCGTCGAAGGCAGGCCCATCGCGGTGTAGAGGAGGATGAGGCTCAGCCGCGTGTCGAGGATGCCCAGGGCTCTGAATTGGATGAACAGCGGAATGATGGCGAGCTTGAGCGGCACCATCAGACCGCTCAGGAAGAACAGGAAGATGATCGTATTGCCGCGAAACTGATAACGCGCCAAGCCATAGGCCGCCATGCTGCCAAACGCCAGGATAAGGAGAATGGCGCTTCCCGTAACGACAAAAGAATTGCCGAGATAGACGAGGAAGTTGGTCTGGCTGATGATCTTCCCGAAATTCGCGAGATTGGTGAAGTCGGGTATGGCGAAGGGCCGGTCGTAGATATCGCCGGTGTTCTTGAAGGCCGAAAACACCATAACCAGGATCGGGTACAGCATGAGAATGCTGTTGGCGACTAGCAGTATCTGCAGCAGAAAGGGCTGGAGCCCGATCGGCGGCGGCCGGCGGGTTGCGGCGGCCGCCGGCAGGGCGGCGGCGGTCATAGCTCGACCTCCCGGCGGCGCAGGTAGATCGTCCATAGTGCCGCGACCGTGGCGATGACCAGAAAGATCAAGACGGCGAGGGCGCTGCCCTTGCCGAAGTCCTGCACGCCGGCGCTCTGGTTGCCGAAGGCCGTGCGGTAGAAATACAGCCCCAGAACATCGGTCGATCCGAAAGGCGAGCCGTCAAGGCCCGCCATGATGAAGGGTAGCTCGAACCAATTGAACGAACCGATGAATGTGAGGACGAAGATGATGGTCGTGCTCGGCGCGACCAGCGGCCAGATGACATAGCGGATCATGCCCCATTCGCCGGCCCCCTCGAGGCGAGCCGCATCGATGTGGTCCTGCGAGATCCGTTGCATACCGGCGAGATAGATCAGCGTCGGGAAGCCGACGAAATGCCAGGCGTTGGCGAAGATCAGGGCCCACAATGCCGTACTCGAATTGCCGAGCCACGGGATCGCCAGGCTCTCCAGGCCGACAGCGACCAGGATTTGGTTCACCAGGCCGAACAGCGGGTGATAGAAGAGCTTCCAGAGAAAACCGACAATAACGGTGGATAGAACCACCGGAAGAAAGACGCTTACGCGGTGGAACTTGTAACCAAATGGTTCCTTGTAGATGGCGTAGGCGAGGAAGAAGCCCGTTCCATTCTGGATGACCATAATGGTCAGAAATACAATGACGTTGTGCTGGAAGGCGTTCCGGGTCCAACCGGCGAAGGGCTCTTGAAATAGGACTTGGCGGAAGTTCTCAAGACCGACGAAGGCGCCGCGGGCGAGGCCGCGCCAGTCGTAGAGACTGAACGCCAGCGCCGAAACGATCGGCAAGACGACGAACGTGATCATGACTGCCAGGGCGGGCACGATCAGAAAGGCGATCCAAAGGGAGCGCCGCAGACGATGGACGCTCGGGAATGTGGCGCGGGTCATGCTTTAGACCGCGCCACAGGAAGTTACGCGCGCCGCCGCCGGCCAAGATGCACGGTCGGCGGCGCGTCCTCTCACTGCTGGAAGGGCGCGTGATACGTTGCGATTCCGGCGGTGACTTCCTGTCCAACTTCTTCCGGCGTGGCTTCTCCAGCCATCATGCGTTGCACGCCGGCCTGCAGGAGCGTGGACCCGCTTGGTTCCTCATAGCGGAAATGAACCAGCATGAGATAGGAGGCCGAGGTCTGGTTGAACTCCGCAATCTTGGCGAGCAACGGATCGTCAAAGCTGACGCCAGGGACCGGCGAGATATTGCTGAGCTTCGACGCCAGCTTGTCGCCGAACTCTTTGCTGGCGGTGAAGCGGAGGAACTCGAGCGCTTCGTCGGCATGTTCGCTGTTGGCGTTCACGGCGTAGCCGCCGTCGAAGAAGGTCGAGACGAGCCGCGGTTCCCCGGCGGCCGTTGCCGGGCTGGGCATGATGTCGAAGTTCAGATCCGGGGCTTGGTTGCGGAAGTTGGCAATTTCCCAGGATCCGCCGGCGAACATGGCGGCACGCCCGCTCATGAAGAGCTGTTGCGCACTGGCGTAGTCGATTCCAGTGAAGCCGCGCGGCAGAAAATCACTGATCTCGAGCAGTTTGCCTAGGGCACCGACGAAGCGTTCATCCTCGAAGGTTGCTTGGCCGGCGATCAGATCGTCCTCGAACGCCTGGCCATAGAAACTGGGCACGACCGTGCCGACCAGGATTTCGTTCTGCCAGGCCGTGGCCGTGCCATTGGCAAGTGGCGTGACACCGACGTCTAGCAATGCTTGTGACGCCGCCAGGAACTCGTCCCAGGTTTCGGGCGGCGTGACGTTGTGTTCGGCGAAGATGTCGGTGTTGTAATAGATGACGAGGGTTTGCGACGCGAACGGCACCGCATACAACTGCCCGTCTTCACGCATTGTCTCGGCGGCAATGGCCAGGGGCGGGAAACCGGACAGATCGATCTCGCCCGCCGTCAGCGGCCGGAGGTAACCCGGCGCGGCGACCGTTTCGAGGTTGCCGTAGGCGCGGACGTGAATGATGTCGGGGCCGGTCCCGCCGGCCAGGGCGGTCGACAGAATCGTCTGGTAGTTCTGGGCCTCGAATGTCTCAAAGGCGATGTTGATATCCGGGTTGGTCTGCCTGAAGTCGGCGATCAGCTCTTCATAGACGGCCCTATCCTCTTGGCGCCAACTCCAGAAGGTCAGATCGGCCGCGATACCGGGGGTGGTCGCAAGGACTGCGGCTGCCATCGTGGCCGCCACCGCGAGGCGTGCTTTGCGCATTCGTGAACTCCCTGAACTATGGTGGGGGACCTGGGGCCCTTGGCGGAAACGGTAGTGCAAGCTCGGCGGTCTGTCCAACCGAAGGCCGCTGCTGGTAACATACCGGTGGGAGGCCAGACATGAACCTTTACACGAAGCTCGCGGCGCGATCTGAAGAGGGACGGCCGCTCCGCGTCGGCATGATCGGCGCGGGGAAATTCGGCAGCATGTTCCTGGCGCAGGCCCGGCGGACACCTGGCATACACCTCCTGGGGCTGGCGGATCTCAATGTCGACCGCGCCCGCTCGAACTTAGCGAAGACCGGCTGGGATGAGCGGCGGTTTGCTGCACGGACACCTGCGGAGGCGCTCGGGACCGGTGGGACCTGTGTGACCGACGATGCGCTTGGTATGATCGGGTTCGACGGCCTCGATATCGTTATCGAAGCGACGGGCGACCCGGCGGTCGGCCTTCGCCACTGTCTCGCCGCGATCGACGCCGGACATCACTTTATCACGGTTAATGTCGAGGCCGACGTTCTGGCGGGGCCGCTGCTGGCGGAGAGGGCTCGGCAAGCCGGCTTGATCTACAGCCTGGCGTACGGCGATCAGCCGGCTATCATCTGCGAGCACGTGGACTGGGCGCGGGCGTGCGGCTTCCCAGTTGTCTGTGCCGGCAAAGGCACGCGTTACCACCCGAGCTTCCATGCCTCCACGCCCGACACGGTGTGGCCCAACTATGGAGTGACACCCGAAGTCGCAGCGCGCGGCGGCATGAACCCGAAGATGTTCAACAGCTTCATCGATGGCACGAAGTCAGGGATCGAGATGAGTGCCGTGTGCAACGCGACCGGATTGACACCGCAGCCGGACGGTCTGTCCTTTCCGCCGACATCCTGCGAGGAGCTGGCCAACGTTTGCCGCCCGCGTTCGGCCGGCGGCAGCCTGCACCATGCTGGAACGACCGAGGTCGTTTCGTCCCTCAACCGGGATATGACGCCGGTTGTCAATCATCTGCAGGTGGGGACCTACGTGGTCGTGGCCGCGGAACATGACTATGTGCGGCACTGCCTCGAAGAGTACAACCTGCTGCCGGACGACAAATTCGAGCACATGGCTCTCTATCGGCCGACACACATAATAGGCCTGGAGTTAGGGATCTCGGTAGCGTCGATTGGGTTGCGCGGTGAGGCGACCGGTGCGCCGACCGTGTTCCGGGCGGACGTGGCCGCGACGGCGAAACGCGATCTGGCGGTCGGCGAAGTGCTGGATGGGGAGGGCGGCTACTGCGTCTGGGGCAAGCAGATGCCGGCGGCTGACTCGCTGGCGCACAATTGCCTGCCGCTCGGGCTGGCGGCCGATGTTCGGCTAACGCGGGACGTACAGGCGGGGGCACAGGTGACATGGGCGGACGTCGAGATCGACGAGGGCGATCTCGCGGTGCGTACGCGACGCGAGATGGAGGCGATGTTCGCGCCCGGTGGTGTCGCCCAGGCGGCGGAATAGTTGCCGGTACCGCCCTGATTGCGTATTCCAACGCGCCAACATGCAACGATAGGAAATACGGGGGCTCCATGACCACGCGGCTCGATCTGCCCGCCGGTGTCGAAATCACCGGCGAAATACAGCCGGACTATGCCGAGATCCTGACCCGCGATGCACTGGCGCTCGTGGCCGACCTGCATCGGCGGTTCGAGCCCGAACGGCAGCGGCTGATAGCGGCGCGCGACGCGCGGCAGGTCCGCATCGATGCCGGGGAGATGCCGGACTTTCTGGCCGAGACCAAGCACATCCGCGATGGCGATTGGACGGTCGCGCCGATACCGGCGGACATTCAGGACCGGCGCGTCGAGATCACTGGGCCGACCGATGCCAAGATGGTGATCAACGCGCTGAACAGCGGCGCCAGCGTGTTCATGGCCGACTTCGAGGACGCGAACTCGCCGTCCTGGGACAACATGATGCAGGGCCAAATCAATCTGCGCGACGCCAACAAGCGCGCCCTGGCCTTTCAGGACCCGGCCAGCGGCAAGCAGTATGCCCTGGCCGACAAGCTCGCCGTGCTGATGGTGCGGCCGCGCGGCTGGCATCTGATGGAAGCCCATATGCGGGTTGACGGTGCGCCGGTCGCCGGCGGCATTTTCGACTTCGGCCTATACCTGTTTCACAACCATGCGACGCTCCGGACGAATGGGTCCGGGCCCTACTTCTACCTGCCGAAGATGCAAAGCCACCTTGAGGCGCGGCTCTGGAATAGGGTGTTCGTCGCCGCGCAAGAGGCCCTCGGTCTTCCGGTCGGTACGATCAAGGCGACGGTGCTGATCGAGCACATTCTCGCGGCGTTCGAGATGGACGAAATTCTCTACGAGCTGCGGGAGCATATGGCGGGCCTGAACTGTGGCCGCTGGGACTACATTTTCAGCTTCATCAAAACGTTCCGCAATCACGCGCCCTTCGTCTTGCCCGACCGGGGCGAAGTGACCATGACCGTCCGCTTCCTGCGGTCCTATAGCCAGCTCGTCATCAAGACGTGCCATCGGCGGCGGGCCTTCGCGATGGGGGGCATGGCGGCGCAGATCCCGAACCGCCGCGACCCGGAAGCGAACGCGATCGCGCTGGAGAAGGTGAAGGCCGACAAGGAGCGCGAGGCGAACGACGGTCATGACGGCACATGGGTCGCCCACCCGGATCTGATTCCGGTCGCCAAAGAGGTCTTCGACCGCGTCATGCCGCAACCCAATCAACTCGACGTCACACGAGACGACGTGAACGTTACCGCGGAAGACCTGTTGGCCGTGCCCACGGGCAACATCACCGAGGCCGGCCTGCGCCAGAACATCAATGTCGGGATTCTCTATACCGAGGCATGGCTGCGTGGGCGTGGGGCGGTGCCGCTCTACAACCTCATGGAGGACGCGGCGACCGCCGAGATATCGCGGACGCAGGTTTGGCAGTGGCTACACCACGGCGCGAGCTTCACCGAGGGTGGCAAGATTACACCCGAGGTGTTCGGCAGTATCTTTGCGGAGGAGGTCGCAAACCTGAAGGAGCAGGTTGGCCCCGACGCTTACAGTAAAGGGCGATACCAAGAAGCGGCGGATCTGTTTCACAAACTGATCGTGGCCGATCAATGCGGCGATTTTCTAACCCTGCCGGCTTACGAGATATTGGAGAACTAGGCGGCGCGCCCGAAGGCGGCCGCCGTTCCAACCTAATTCGCCAGCCGCCGGTGCCAGTCGGCGACGGCCCGCCCGATGGCCTCGGGCTGGTCCTCTTGGATGTAGTGAAGCCCGCCGCCGACAAAGGTCGTCTCGATGTTCTTCAGATTGCCGGCAAGCCAGGCCGCAACCTCGGGCGGGTTGATGGCGCCGGGGGAGGCGTAGAGATGCAGCTTCGGCAGATCGGATTCCATTAGCCAGCCGACGTACGCCTCGACCGCTGCCTGGGTCGCGGCGGGCTCCCCGGCGATCGGGATTTCATTGGGCCATGCCCATACCGGCTTGCGGCTCTCCACGGTTGGGAAGGGTGCTCGATAGGCGGTCATTTCGGCTTCCGTCAGGTCGCGCATCACCGCCCCTGGGATGATCTGCTCGATGAAAAAATTCTGTCCCATCACCAGATCCTGGCCCTTTTCCGGGTCGCGCATGGAGCGGAACATATCGGCGAATTCGCCCATCGCTTCATAGTTCGGGACCGGGAACGCCGGCGGCACCAGAGCCTCCATCATGGCGATGCCTTTGACATTGCTCTCGTGACGCGACGCGTAGTCGATGCCGAGGGCGGAACCCCAGTCATGCACGACAAGCGTGATGTTCCGCAGGTCCAACGCCTCGATAATGCCGTCGACATACTGGCGATGGTTAGCATAGGTGTAGTCGAGGTCTGGCTTGTCCGACTTGCCGAAGCCGATGAGATCGAAGGCGATGACGCGGCCGCTGTTCTCGAGGAACGGGATGACGTTGCGCCACAGATATGAGGATGTCGGGTTGCCATGGATGAGGAGAATAGGATCGCCCGAACCAACCTCGACATAGTGCATGCTCGAACCCAGAACCTCGACGAACTTGGACTCGTAAGGGAAGTCGGGCGACAGTGGCGGGGTGTAGGTCGGCCGTTCGGCGGTTTGGGCCATGGCTCCGACAGTTCCGGCGAAAAGGATGGCGGCCGTAGCGACGCCGGCGGCGAAGAATCGCATGCTTAGCTCCCGTGGTCTGAATTGATCGTTTGTTCTGGAACGACCTGCGCAAATGTATTTCGAAGCATGCGCGCAATCGTTTCCGGCTCGACGTTGGCACGTGCAAATACGGCGGCGCCTTGGACGGCACCCAGGATGATCTCGGAACCTTCGTCGGGCGTGAGCGTCGAGACCCAGTCGCCGGACGTTGCGGCGTTGCTCAAGGCGTTGGCGAGCGCGGCGTGCACGCGCTTGAAGAACGTATCGACCGCGGCGCAAACGTCGGGATCATGGGGGCATAGGTCGGTCGCCGACAGCGTCATCAGGCAGCCAAGCCGTCCGGCGGGTGTCTCGGTACTGGCGATCAGCCGATCGCGGTAGCCCTGGATCTCCGCCAACCCGGCCGTCCTGTTCTCCAATGTGCCCAGCAGCCGGGTGATCGGCTTATTCTCGTAGTGTCGGAGTGCGGCCAGATACAGTGCGTGCTTGTCACCGAACTCGTCATAGAGCCCGTAGCGGCTGGCGCCGGTCGCCGCGACGATGTCGGCCATTGACGTGTTTTCGTAGCCGTTCCGCCAGAAGACCATCATCGCCTTCTCCAGGGCTTCGGTACGGTCGAATGCTTTTTCCCAGGGCATCACGCTGTTCAGAACATGTGTTCTGAACCTATCGTATTGCGAGCCGGTGGCAAATCACGGGTTCGCGATCCCGCCGTCCACAGCAGCCGGTACGCTAGCCTTGCGGAGCGTGGCCGGAGCCGAAATAACGTCGGGGTAACACACGAACTGGTTGGGCGGTCGCATGGCTGACTTCGAAATCGTTATCGGCAACAAGCGGTATTCCTCCTGGTCCCTGCGCGGCTGGCTGGCTGTGCGGCTCAGCGGCGTGCCCTTCACCGAGACCGTGATTCCGCTCGATCAGCCGGCCACGTCGCGCGAGATCGCCGAACATGCCGGGGCGGGCCCGCGGCTTGTGCCGGTGCTCAAGCATGGCGGGCTGACGATTTGGGACTCGCTGGCGATCCTCGAATACATGGCCGAGCAGGCGTCTGCGGGGCAGCTCTGGCCGGCGGACGCGGCGGCGCGGGCGGTGGCGCGGTCGGTCGCCGCCGAGATGCACTCCGGTTTTCGTGCCCTGCGCGGTGAGTTGCCGATGAACCTCGGCGCGGATAAGACCGGGCAGACTTTTTCGGATGCGGTGCAGGCCGACATAGACCGCATCGCTGCGGTTTGGCGTCACTGTTTGGAGGAATTTGGCAGCGGTGGCCCTTTCTTATTTGGGCACGTCACAGGGGCAGATGTCGCCTATGCGCCGGTCGTGACGCGATTTAAGACCTACGGCGTTGCCCTAGAGCCTGCACTGCAAGCGTATGTTGACGCCGTTCTCGATTTGCCCGCAATGCGCGAGTGGTATGCGGGCGCGGCGGCCGAGCCCTGGGTGTCCGATAAGTACTAGGGCACGGCCCTTGTGGCGCATCGGGCGCGTGTTCAGAATGCGCCGGGCCTGGAATCGGGTAGGGGATACCATGAAGCTGCCACGGGTTGATCTTTACAGCGATACGCAAACTCGGCCGTCGGCCGGCATGCGGCGGGCGATCGCCGAGGCCGAGGTCGGTGATGAGCAACGTGGTGAAGACCCCACGGTCAATCGCTTGCAGGACATGGTTGCGGGGCTCCTGGGTAAGGAAGCGGCGCTATTCCTGCCCTCGGGGACGATGTGCAATCAGATCGCCTATCGCGTGTGGGCCCGGCCCGGGGGCGAGGTGATTCTCGACGAGACCGCCCACACGATGAATTTCGAGGGTGGCGCCCCGGCGGCGCTGTCCGGGCTGATGGTCCGGCCGATCGCGGGGGATCGCGGCATGTTCACGGCCGCGCAAGTGGCCGCCGCGATCCGTCCGGAGGCTTACCGGCATATGCCGCGCTCCGTCATCTTGTCCCTGGAGCAAACCAGCAATCTCGGCGGCGGCGCGGTCTGGCCGTTGGCGGCCATGAAGGAGGTCGCGGACGTCGCGCGGGGGCAGGGGCTCAAGGTCCATATGGACGGTGCCCGCTTGCCGAACGCCGTGGTTGCGAGCGGTGTGTCGGCGGCGGACTACGCGGCGCCGTGCGACAGCGTTTGGATCGACCTCTCGAAGGGGCTGGGTTGCCCGGTCGGGGCCGTGCTCGCCGGGTCCGCTGATTTCATCGAAGAGGCGTTTCGCTGCAAACATCAGTTTGGCGGTGCCATGCGCCAAGCCGGGATCATCGCGGCGGCGGGGGTGTACGCCCTCGAGAACAATGTGCAGCGCCTGGCCGAGGATCACGCAAACGCCCGTTTGCTCGCTCAGGGCCTGATGGATGTGCCAGGCATTGGTCTCGATGCCGACGCAGTTGAGACAAACATGGTCTATTTCGATGTCAAGGATTCGCCAGTGTCGGCGTCGGCGCTGTGTCGCACTTTGGAGGCCGAGCGCGGCGTCCGGTTGGGTGCGATGGACGAGACCCGTATACGAGCGGTGACGCACCTCGACGTTTCGACTGAAGGCATTGGGGTAGCGGTCGACGCCGTCAGGTCTGTTCTAGGCAGCTAGCGAAGAACTCAGGTCTCCACTCGCTCTTTGCGGGTGCTTAGCGTTTTGTCGGTATCCGACTCGGCCTAGTTCTAGGCCTTTCGAAATGCTCTCGTGTCAACTCCTTACGCAAATGGATTATTGTGTGCCTTTCGATCGCAGTATCTGAGGCGTTTGGTTTTGTTCTTAGTCTTGTATATCGGCGCAAAGGATTAAGGCGCCTTATTTGTCTCAGTCTGGACGCACATTTGCCCATCAGAACCGGCTAACTTTCGCACGCTCGGGAATAGGCAAAAGCCACTATTCGTCTAATAGGTAACCAAACTGGGCCTACGGTTGATACAAAAAAGAAGGGAGCTGGTTCTAATGGTCAAGACGGGGACCACGGTTAATACTATCGGTATTGCCGTCGGACTGTCGTTTCTGAGTGCCGCGTCCGAAGTGAGTGCGGAGACAGATTTCGACGACCAAGTGAAGGAAATATTCGTAGAAAGCTGTGTGACCTGTCATGGTCCGGATGAGCAGCGAGTACTCGAACAAGCGCCGGTTGGGTTCGACTACGTACTCGACTTGGAGCGTTTGTCGCGAACGGCGAAATTGGTCAAACCCGGAGACCCTCAGGGTTCCAAGCTGTTCGCCCTCATTTCCGCCAACCAAATGCCGTTTGGCGCCGCGGATTCACCAGAGGACCAATTGAGCGATGACCAGAAACAGGTCGTCCACGACTGGATCATGGCGCTGGCCGACGTTCGGCAGGCGGACCGTCCCTTCATAAGTAACGATGAAATCCAACAGTTGATTCAGGCGGACCTTGGAAGCTTGGGCGAACAGTCTGACGATGCCCGCTATCTAAGTATCGCGCACCTTTACAATGCCGGTGATACCGAAGAGCAGTTGAAGCTATATCGGCACGGCCTGACGAAACTGCTTAACAGTTTGACGTGGTCACCCGATCCGATCAAACCGATCCCGGTTGACGACGATAATACCGTCTACCGGATTATGCTCAGCGAATTGGGCTGGCGTGAGCGCGATTGGAAGCGCCTTGTTAGCTTCAATCTGAACGAGGTAGTTGTCCGCAAGGCGACACAGGGTGTCGACAAGGCGTTCAACCTGGCGGATGTGTATGACGAGGACGCTTCCGATTACAATGGCGGCCAACGTATTCGCACAAGCTTGCTTGGCAAGGGTGGCAAGGATTCACCGCAAACCTTCTTGAAGGCCGACTGGTTTGCCGTCGTCGCGTCCCGCCCGCCGATGTACTACGACCTCCTGCGCATTCCGACGACGCTTGGCGGTCTGGAGAAAAAGCTAGGCGTGGATCGACGGTCGAATATCAAGAACCACAACGTTATGCGTGCCGGTGTGCACGATTCGAATGTCGGCTTGAACAACCGCCTCATCGAGCGCCACGAGGCGAAGTACGGCGCTTACTGGATCAGCTACGACTTTGCCGAAGACAATGAAGAACGGTCGCGAGACTTGTTTCAGGCGCCGCTCGGCCCCTTTGGCGCGGGCAAGTACGTCTTCGTCGAGGATGGCGGCGAGGTCATCTTCAATCTGCCGAACGGTTTCCAAGCCTATATGCTGACGACAGATGAGGGCTTTCGGCTCGATACCGGTCCGCTGAATATCGTTCAGGATCGAACCGATCCGGTCGACAGTACCGTGATCAACGGGATCTCGTGTATCTCCTGTCACTCGAACGGAATGAACCTCGCCACGGATGAAATCCGTCCGTTCGTCGTCGAGTCCGGGATCTTTCCGGATGATGTCGTCGAAGAGGTCAAGGCGCTGTATCCACCGCACAAGAGTTTCGATGATCGACTGCAGAAGGACATCAAGGTGTTTCATGATGCGCAGGGTCGTGCCGACGTCGATCCGAACCTGCGCGATGCCCAGAATCGCGAGCCTGTGACGGTTCTCGTGAAGCGCTTCGAGAGACCCTTGGATGTGGCACATGCCGCCGCTGAGTTCGGACTTGAGGAGGATGCGTTTCTGGCCGAGCTCGAGAAGGAGGAGGCGTTTCGGGATGTGCACACGCGCCTGAGACAGACCAATCTACCACGCGAGCGATTCATGCTGGTGTACAACAAGATCGATCTTGCCATGTCGGATGCGGCACGGCCGGTTGCGGTGGCTGCCGTAGGATCCGACGTGGGACTCGTTCCCGAAGGTGATGCTCTGGCCCCTGACGGAGAGATGGCGGCCGCTTGGGCTGCATACCAGGCAGGCGAATGGGATGTCGCGCGCGACAAGTTCCTCGCTCTTGCGGAGGCGGCGCAAAAACTTGAGAGCATTGGAAACGTGCCGTCCCCCCCGGCCGTGCCGCAGGGCGAAGTCGTTGTCGCCAGTTACGAGGTGCCGACGGCAGCCACGTCCGTAACGGATGGTGGCGACTGGCGGGTCCAGTTGGCGGCGTTGGAGGCTGAAGGTGATACCGGCCCCGCTTGGGATCTGCTGAAGGGCAGGCATCCGGAGCTGCTTAGCGATCTGCGCCTGCACGTTGAATATGCGGAGCTGGGACACGGCACGTTCTATCGAGTCCAAGCGGGGCCCATCCAAACTCGCTCAGACGCGCGCTGGTTGTGTTCTCAACTCGCTCAGGTGGATCAGCCTTGCCTTGTTGTCTCACGATAACTCCAGCAAGACCAGCTCTATGGCCCCGCGCTTCGGCGCGGGTTTTTTTGTCCCCGATACCCGCCCTTGGCGCTCCTTATTTCCCACCGGCTGCAAGATTCGGGGGTTGTCTAATACTTATTAATGACGCGAGCCCGTGCCCGAACCGGATAATATGCGATTGACTGTGGCGCTAGCGACACGTGGGCTCTGGGGAAGAGGTTTGTGGCAGAGATTCGCGAGAGGGATGAATTTGAAGACTGGTCGCGCCTCGCTGATCTGATCGGTGAGTGTGCCCAAGCCCGCGATGTGCGTGCGTCCCAACGAAACGGCAAGACCTCCACCAACGGGTCAGCGGCGAACGGCCACGGCAAACTGTCTGGCTCGCGACCCCTTGGAAACGGTCACGCGCCGTCCGCTGACACGGTCGGGGGCGTTGATCGGTTGCCGAGCTTCTTGATGAACGGTCCGGCCGATGACGATGAGGCGCTCGGCATGGAGATGTCCGCGCCTGATACGGCGGCCAATGGCAACGTTTCTGCAGACGCAGATAGATCGCTTGCCGGTAGGTTGTTTCGGCCGTCGGCTGCCAGGAAAAATGGCAATGGGGAATTGCGCGTTGGGGAGAACAGAACAGCCCCGCGTATCGCGTCGATCGAGGTCGCGAAAGCGGTTGTGCGGTCGGCGGAGAGCCAACCGTATGTCTTGACCGAAATCCTGCCGGAGAACATCGAGATACCGCCTGAGCCGCCGCTACAGACGGTTGGCATGTTGTCGGGTCTGCAGCCGGCCGCACTGGGGATCAAGGCGTTCCCGATCTCATCGGTGGCGAAGGCTGTGCCGGTCAAGCCATTGTCCGAGTCTCAGTCGCCGGCCCCTGAGGCGGACGGCTGCGACAAGAAGAAGCCTGTGGGCATCTCGGCGCCGCCGCTGCGAGAGCGGCGGCCATCCTCGCATCGTCGGTTGCGGCGCGGGGTTCGGCAGGCGGTGGCGGTTACGGTCGCCGGCGTGACAATCGGCGGGGCGGCGATGGCGGTGATTTACCTGCTCGTGGTCGGGGTATCAACTGCGGTCGTTCCTGGATAGCAGCGCCGCGAGGCGACGCTCGAGGTGGCGTCGCTCGACCGCGTTCTCCGTCAGCGATAGGGCCGTGCGGAAGGCGTCCTCCGAGGCATCGGCATGGCCGGCGCGGCGCAGCAGCTCTGCCCTCGCTGCGTGGTAGGGTTGGTAGTCCTTCAGTTTCTTACGGATTTCCGCGGTGTCCAATAGGTCGAGCCCGGCGGCGGGTCCCGACGCCATGGCGACGGCGACGGCTTTGTTGAGCCGGACGACCGTGGTCGGCCGCATCTGTTCCAGGACGCCATAAAGCGAGACGATGGCCGGCCAGTCGGTGTCCTTGCTGCGATGCGCGGCCGCGTGGATCGCGGCGATCGCGGCCTGCAGCTGGAACGGTCCCGGCAGGCCAAAACTGGCGGCTTCGCGGATCAGGCCGATACCTTCGGTGATGTGTCGCCGATTCCACCGGCTTCTATCTTGATCCTCAAGCAGCACGAGATT
>CAJICA010000157.1_pt1 | contig 24729 bp, 26 predicted proteins | sample 9199501 | NCBI WGS metagenome assembly CAJICA01 (sample SAMEA7708319, study PRJEB35096) | sediment metagenome | biome: marine neritic benthic zone biome [ENVO:01000025]; feature: sediment [ENVO:00002007]; material: shallow marine sediment [ENVO:03000034] sea grass bed [ENVO_01000059] ... | reverse complement strand
GATGGGGAAATCCTGCCAGTCGACCCGGTCTTGCGTGAACAGGGCGGCGACCGGGCGGCGGGTCTCCGGCTCGCAGAAGATGACCGCGACGGCGGCCGGGTCGGCAAGGGCCAGCGCGACGATGCCGGACGCTTCGTTCGGCAAACGCGGGCCGGCGCGCCCCTGGCCGTTCATTTCCTCATAGGTGCGCGAGACCCACTCCCCGGACATCAGGTCGGCGCTGAACGCTGCTTGATCCGGGTTGGGTGCAGTCGTGGCCGTGGCGCATCCGGCGAGGATGAGCAGGCCGACAAAGGCCAGTGTTCGCATGGTTAACGATCCCGCGCTGCGTGCCATCGATGGTACGCGCGGCCCGGTGGCCGGCAGGATCGCATTGGGCATAGAGGCGGCGGAATTCGGGCTACGGGCTCCCTGCCCCGCCACGCAGTCCTACCGGAAGATCGCTCTGGTCCGGACGCCGGCGCTTGCTCCGACTCTCGACCCGGCTGCCTGTCTGGGCACCTCCCGCTTGGGAGGTGTGCGGCGCCGGCGCCCGGTGACCCGGAATGTACGACGAGCCGGCGGCGGCGTCGTGTGTCGGAAAGATGTCCGCCGGCATTGCCTGGTGGCCTCAACTTTGCCACGGAATGACCCGCGATCACCGCTGTGACGAAAGAGGGTCCCTTTGCATGGGGTCGTTCCTCACTTTTTCTTTTTTGGTGGTGACGGCCCTGCCCGCCCGGCCAAGGCCGCATCCCGCCCGTGCCGAGTGGACCGGCGGTGATTCGGAAGGGCAAAATGGGCGTGACCTGGTCAGCCTTTCCGCGAGAGCCGCAACGCCGATGGACGCAAAGCGCTATGGCGTGATCTACGCCGATCCGCCGTGGCATTTCCGCAATTACAGCGAGCGCGGCGAAGGACGCAATGCGACCAGCCACTACGACTGCCTGTCGATTGGCGAGCTGTGCGCCCTCCCCGTCGCCGATTGGGCGGCGGATGATTGCGTGCTGTTTCTATGGGCCGTCGACCCGTTGCTCGATCAGGCGTTCAAGGTTCTGCAGGCCTGGGGCTTCACCTTCAAGACCGTGGCGTTCTACTGGGTCAAGACGAACAAGATCGATACCGGTACGTTCTTCACAGGCCTGGGCTACTGGACGCGGGCCAATCCGGAACAATGCCTGTTGGCGACACGGGGCAGCCCGAAACGCGTCGCGACGGACGTCCAGCGCCTGACCGTGGCACCGCGGCGGGAGCACAGCCGCAAGCCGGAGGAATGCTACGACCGCATCGAACGGCTCGTAGGCGGGCCCTACCTCGAGCTGTTCGCGCGACAACCGCGGCCAGGCTGGGACGCCTGGGGCAACGAAACCTCGCTGTTCGTGAATGGCGCGGCGGACACGCGGCGCCGCCCGTCACGCCTGACGTCGCAGCAGATCGAGATGTTCTGAACCGGTGGAACCCAGCACAGCGGAGTCGATTTACGCTGCTCGGCTCGAGACCGGAAGAAGCCGCCGGCGCAAACTCATCGAGGTCGTTGCCCATGATCCGGCCTGGGCCGGCATGTTTGAGGAGATAGCCTTCGAGATCCGCACGTTGCTCGGCGGTTTGGTGCAGGAAATCCACCATATCGGGAGCACGGCGGTGCCGGGGCTTTGCGCCAAGCCAAGGATCGACGTGGACGTCGTTGTCTGCGGGGCGAGTGACATTCCCGAGGCGATCGATCGGATGTCGGCGGCCGGATACGAAGTGCGGGGCAATCGCTACAATGACGGGATGTGGGCATTCACGGAGCCGCGTGGCGGACACCCGCAACGCGTCTACATTTGCGCGCCGGATACCCCCACCCATCTCAACCGCATCTTGTTGCGGGACTATTTGCGCGGTCACCCGAACGCGGCGGCGGCGTATGCAGCCCTAAAGTGGCGCTTTGCCGTTGCTTACGCCGGCGACGGCGACGGCTATACACGGGCGAAGGGTCCATTTGTAGCCGAGGTTGTCCGCTTGGCGGCGCAGCCATGCCTTGATCGGCTGCGGATAAGACGCCGTCCGGCGATCAGAACTTGAGGTTGATGCTGGCAACGGCGCCGGCGTCGGTCTCGCCTTTGACGTGGGCGTCATCCCTGGTGAAGTAGGCGCCGGCCGAGAAGCTCACGCCGTTCGCCGTCGCAGTTTCGTAGCCGACTTGGAAATCGATCTGCCGGCCGTCGGGCTCGAGGCCGACATCGTGGTCGCGGTAGAGGAGATTGCCCGCCGCATCGAGGCGGTCGCCCAGGCGAAGCGTCGTGCTGCCCTTTGATACGCGCAAAGGCTGGCTCACGGTGACGGTCAGCCGGTCGTTCGCGGCGAACAGGTCGGTCTTCGCGAGGCCCAGGGACATCGCCTCGGAGCGGACAGGACCATTCAAGCTAAAGGCGCTGGCGCCGGTCGCCTGGGTCGTGCGTGCGGTCGTGAAGGCTCCGGACACCGTAAGGTCCGGCGTCATCGCGTAGTCGGCCGACAAGGTGAGGCTTTGGGTCGCGTACTCGTCCGACTCCATCGAGAAGGCGCCGCTGCCGATCGAGCCGAGGGCGCCCGCATCCTCACTGAGGTAGGTCGCGGCGGCACCCAGGCGCAGACCCCGGCCCGGCTTGACGGTTGCGCCGAAGGTCAGCGCGCGGGCGTCATAAGCTGACTCGCCGATCGCGTCATCGGGGCTTTGCTGGAAGGCAAACGACAGGCGTGCAAATTCGCCGACCCCCTGCCCCATCCCGGCAAACACGCCGCCCGTTGCCAGTGACAGGACCGGGCTCGCCGCGCTGGTATTGCCGATGCCGGGCACGCCAAATCCCGCGACGTCAGCGATCTGCGTGAGACCGACGGCGTTGCCGTGGCCAAACGCGAAATCGCGGTCGCTCGTCCCTTCGCGGAACGTCAATTGCCAGTCAGGCGCGCTAAGTTCCGTGTCGGCGAAAGCGGCATTGGTCCCCTGCCCTGCCGGCTTGTCGGCCGGCACGAGCATCGTGGCCTGCAGGCTGTCGGTCAGGGAGACGGCCAGCGGGACCGGCGCGGCGTTGTCGGAGATGCTATCGAGATACGACGTGAGTCTGGTGCTCAACGTGTTGCGTTGCGGCGCCACGAAGTCGGCCAGGCGATACGCGAAATCCCGGTCGAACTTGTCGAAGCCCGAGACCTCGATGCCGCTGGAAGCCGCAGCGGCGAAGGCAGTGCCGCCGGACAGTCCAGACGCGGTGACACCATGACGGCCGCCTGCGGTCATCAGGCTCGTCGTCCCGATCGGCGCAAATGCGGCGGTGACATTGAGAAGCCCCCATCCATAGACGCCATCGACACCAGGCGTGCCGAGATCCGTCGCGCTCTCAAACAGGATCTGCCGGGTCGCCGACGGATCGCTCTGCAGATGCGGCCAGCGGGACTGTAGGAGGCCGGCCGCGCCGGCGACGACGGGTGCCGCGAACGACGTGCCGCTGCCGCGGGCGTAACCGTACGCGGTCGTCGAGATCCAGTGCTCGCCGGGCGCGACCATGGTCATCTGTTTTAGCTTGTTGGGTTCGGCGCACGTGCCGCCATTGCTGAAACAAGCTTCGCCCGGCCGGTTGGAGAAATAGGAAAGATTGTTAGCCGCATCGACGCTGCCGACGATGATGAGGTTCTTGAGGGCCTGACTGGCGTCTGCGCCGATCTCCCAACTGGCCAGCCCTGCGCCGTCGTTGCCGGCCGCCCGCACCGCCAGCACCCTGTCGCGGACTTGGTTGATCCCGACGAGGTCGTCGGTGTTGAAGAGGCGCGCCGGCTGACCTGGTCCGAAGGAGGGTACGCCATAGCTCATATTGGCAATGGTGGCGCCGCGGGCGGCGGCGTCGTTCAAGGCGATCGACGTGGCCCGCTGATGGACAAACGCGTTGTCGTCGAAGACGCCGTACGAATAAAGCCGCGCGTTGGGGGCGGCGCCAACGATGCCGCCGTTGTGTTGGCGGGCGGCAACAATCCCGGCCACGAAGGTGCCGTGGTTGTCGAAGCGTGTGTAGGTTCCATTGGCGAAACCAAAGACACCGCTGACCTGGCCGGCAAGATCGGGGTGGTACGGATTCGCGAGGCCGTCGAGGATCGCAATGGACACCGGCGATTGCGCGGTGCCCTGAATCTCAGGTGTGATGCCGACCTGCGAGAATTGTGGTGCGAAATAGTCGGCGCCTTGAGCTGAGTCGGTCATGACGAGCGCCGCCATGGCGCACGACAGCGATTGAACAGTGCGTGTTGACCAACCCGACAATCCAGCCTCGCCCTAGCTTGTGTCGAAGCTTACGTGTGTTGGATACGATGTGCCGAGGCAGCCCGTCGCCCGACATAGCTTTGTCACAGGAGCGAACCATGAACGGAACCGATACGCCGCTGAGTTGGCTGTCGCCGAAAACCGAGGTGCGGGACAGCCCGATCCAGGGCAAGGGGCTGTTCGCGGCGGCGCCGCTGGCGGCCGGCGAAATCGTCTGCATCAAGGGCGGCTATGTCCTGCCCGCGGCGGCGTGGGACAAGCTGGAGCCTGAGCTGGGTTCTTGCGAGATCCAGATCGGTGACGGTTTCTTCATTGCGCCGACGGGGCCGGCGCAGCGCGATGGCAGCATGATCTACAGCAATCATTCATGCGAGCCGAACATCGCACCACAGGGTCAGATCGTGTTCGTCGCGATGCGCGACATCGCTGCCGGTGAAGAACTCTGTCACGATTGGGCGACGACCGATGATCTGGTCTACGAAATGACCTGCAACTGCGGCGCACGCGCCTGCCGCGGCAGCGTTACGGGGCAGGACTGGCGGCGGCCTGAACTCCGGGCGAAATACGCGGGCTATTTCGCCTGGCATGTGCAGCGGCGCATCGATGTTGGCGGATCCGGCTAGACCGCCCTGCCCTTCGATCGGCGTGCCGTGCGGCAATTGCCAATCAATGAATTGTCAATTGCCAGTAGCGACTCCATGCCATCGCCCCCATGGGTAAGGGTACCGCTATCGCGTCCGGCGCCGCGCCGCTTGTACCCGGTTTCACCGGCTTTCAGGGCTGGTTCGGTGGCATACACGCTGGCACACTTCTGGAGCAGAGGGGGTGACGGGTTCCGGATCCGGAGTCTACCTGCCAGTCGCCGCTCGATCGTCTGTCAACGAGCGACGGTGGGCTTAGGACGCAAGAGTCGCCTGTTCGCGAGGTTGCGCGGATCGGGAGCACTTGCCCTCCTCCCCTCACCTTCGACGGTGCCGGATGCTTGACGAAGCGCCGTCGAGATCAACGTAACGCACGACCCGTCTCGGAATGTGGGAAGCAGCCTGTGCTCGAGGTGCGTGGACTTGATCATGTGGTGCTGCGCGTGCGGGATATCGGCGTCTCGACCGCATGGTACGAGCGCGTGCTTGGCGGCGTGGTCGAACGTACGCTGCCGGAGATCGGGCTGTACCAGATCCGGGTTGGGGCGGCGCTGATCGATCTAGTGCCGATCGACAGCAAGCTGGGACGTGCTGGCGGTGGCGCGGTCGCGGCGGAAGGCCGCAATCTGGACCATTTCGCCGTGCAGCTCGCGACGTTCGATGAGCCGGCCGTGCGGGATCATCTGCAACGCGCGGGCGTTGAAGCCGGCCCAGTCGAGCGGCGGTACGGCGCCGAGGGATACGGTCCGTCGATCTATTTGACGGATCCGGACGGCAATGTTGTCGAGCTTAAAGGACCGCCTGACGACGTCGTGCCGGCACCCTAAAAATTGCCGTACTGGATGGAATCGGACCAGACGCGCTCCATCGAGCGCAATAGGGCGCGGGCGCATTCTGGATCGATGTTGGTTCCGCCGATATCGGTCAGCGTCTTGGCGTGGCGCGCTTCCATCTCAGCCATCTTTCCACAGATCTCGAGGCCGCGGTCGCTCAGCTTGATCTTGACGGACCGGCGGTCCCGTTCGGAGCGGGTCTGTTCTAGATAACCGCGCTCGACGAGGTGGCGCACGTTGTAGGTAACGTTCGAGCCGATGTAATAGCCGCGGTCGACGAGTTCGCGGATCGAGACTTCGGAATCGCTAACATTGACCAGCAGCAGCGCCTGGACGGCGTTGATGTCGTCGATGTTCATCCGACTCAGCTCCAGCCGGATGACGTCCAAATGGCGGCGGTGCAGCCGTTCGATCAGTCGCGTTATGTCGCTGTACATCGCGGCCGATAGTCTCCCAGATTCTGCTTGGGGGCTGTTTCGACTATCTGGCACAAGGTTTAACGAACCGTTAGTCATTGCTTCCCTCCTAACCCCTACGGCGCCAGCGCCAATAGGTTGGTGCCGCGCGGTCGATGGAATGCGCGGTGATAGATCTCGACGGGCGTGAAGAGACTGCCGAGGAGATCCGGCTGGTAGTCGAAGTAAACCTCCGTCACCACCATGGTGGTGCCCTCGTCGACGGTGAGGCCAGCCGGCAGAGTGGCGTTGCCCCCTTGAGCGCCGATGATGCTCGATCCGCCGTGGCTGCCGCCGACGTTCCGCTGCCATAGAACCTGTGGCCCGTTGGTGTCGTCGCCCTGAACCGTGGAGACGATGACCTTACCCTCGCCGTCGAGGTCGTGGGGTGCCGCGACGTGCTGAGCCGCCGCGTAGAAGTTGTTGAGATCGGCCGTCGATACGAGGTCGTCACGGGCGGCGAAGTCGCCGACGGTGTTGGCGACGCGCTCCATGCGCTGATTGATGTTCACGAAGTTGGCGAATTCGACGGCGCCGAGCACCAGGGTCCCGAGGATCGGGACGACGAAGGCGAATTCGAGCATGACGCCGCCCCGAGGGTTGCTGAGGAAACGTCTGCACGAAAGTGGATTGGTCATGGCGCCACCACCAGGAAGGGCTCGTTGACGACCGGGATCGTCGCCTCGACCTTCATCTTCCCGTCCTGGCCAATCATATTGGACAGCAGACCTGTCAACAGGGGCAGGTCGTATTGGATGCGGTAGACGACGATCTCGCCGGGACCGCCGACCCCCGGTGCGCCGGCATCGGCGTCGAAGGCGCCGTTGTTGTTGATGTCGATGAAGTCCTCACCGGCGTCGTACTGGCCGTTGGCCGGATTGTCGTCGGTGTAGGGCTCGCCGATTTCATCGAACATGTCGTAGTGCCGGGTCGTAATCTGCGCCGTACCGAGATCGACCAAGCCGATCGTCTTGGCGCCGATGATCGTCTGTATGTTAGCGAGGCGCTGCGCTTCGGTATGTTGACCGGTCAAGCCGTAGCGGGCGGCCTCGCCGGCGGCACCCTCCATCAGCGAGTTGACGAACACGATGTTGCCGACCTCCATGACGCCGACCACGCCGGTGATCATCAGGGGGGCTGTGAAGGCATATTCCAAGGACGCCGCGGCGGCGATATTGCGCCAGAATCGCCGGGCGTTTGCGGAATATCGTTTACGTTCCGCTAATACTCGTAACCCTAGCATGGCGTGAAACCCCACATGGCAGTGGAACCTCGAGAATGAGATCTACAGCGCTGGCCAAATGGTTGACGGCCGCGAGCGTTATTGCGCTGACGGCTTGCACCAACCCGGCCGGCAAATCGGTCGGTACCCCGCGCGGCGATGCCGGCACCCTGGTCAGTCTGGCGGATACGACCCGGGCGACCGGCGATCCGGCCGCGGCCGCGTCCTTGTATCGACGGGCCCACGTTCTCAGCCCGCAGGATCCGGCGCCGCTGATCGGCTTGGGAGAGACCCTCAACGCGATCGGCTCGTACCTCGAGGCCAATGACGCCTGGACGAAGGCGCTCGCCATCGATCCCAACAATTCGGAGGCGCTCAACGGCTTCGGCGTGACGTTGACCGGACTCAACCAGCCGCATCTCGCCTTGGCGCGGTTTCAGTCGTCGTTGGCCGTGCGGCCGAACGCGCGTGCCTACAATGGCTTGGGTGTTGCCTACGACATGCTTGGTGAGCCGACCAACGCGCAGTCCAGTTACCGGTCGGGTCTCAGCCTCGACCCGGCGCATGTCGGGCTGATGAGCAATTTGGGCGTCAGCTTTGCCCTGAGCGGCCGCTACAGCGAGGGCATTTCGATGCTCGAACGGGCGACTGCCATGCCCGGCGCGACCGCCCGTGACCGGCTGAACCTGGCACTCGCTTATGGCCTGGCGGGCGAAATGGAGAAGGCCGAGGCGTTGGCGCGCGGCGAACTCGACGAGCAGGCGGTACTGCAGAATATGGCGTTCTATAACACGCTGCGTGGCATGACCGATCATGCGCAGAAAGTCGCCGCGCTGGGCCAGCTCAATCAGCGGGTGTCGCCCGCGTCCGGTGTGCGCTAGACCCATCATCGCGCCCCCAGGACTCCCCGCAGTCCGTCGATAATGTTCAGAGCACCCGGCCCGATCAGTACGACGAACAAGGTCGGCAGGATGAAGATGATCATCGGCACCGTCATGATTGCCGGCAGCCGCGATGCCTTTTCCTCGGCCTTCATCAGCCTATTGTTCCGTAGTTCGGTGGACAGGACGCGGAGGGCCGTCGCCAAGGGTGTGCCGTACTTTTCGGTTTGAAGAAGTGTGTTGACCAGGGCTTTCGTACCCGGCAGCTGAACACGCTTCGTCAGGTTGATCAGGGCCAGCCGCCGCTCCGGCATGAAACCGAGCTCGATCGACGTCAGCGATAGTTCATCGGCAAACTCCGGCCAGGAGCCTCGCAGCTCGCGGCCAACTCGCTCCAGCGTAGCGTCGAGGCTGAGGCCGGCCTCGGCGCAGATCACCATGAGATCGAGACCGTCGGGCATCGCCTTCTGGATAATGGCGCGGCGTTTCGCGGTCTTGTTCTTGATGATGATGTCGGGCGCGTAGGCGCCGAGTAGCACACAGCCGATGGCGGCAAACGCCCGCTGCATCGAGGCGAGCTGGCCAAAGTTCAGGGCGTAGAGAAAGATCACCGCGACAATGCCGAAGACGATCGGCAGCGAGACCTTGGCGAAGAGGTAGAGATTGACCGCATCGCGCGTCCGCCAACCGGCTTGGGCAAGACCCTCGCCGATCTTCTTTGCCTGGTTGCTCTGCAGTAGCTTCAAGCGCTGCACGACCTCGGCCGCGAATGTCAGTGCGTGCGAACGCATATGATGTCGGCCGGTCGCGAGCCGTGCGCCGCGGAGCTCCGCCCGGCGTGCCTCGAGGCGCCGCAGACGGCCGTGCATGGGCTTCGGCTCAAGCAACGCAAACCAGACCAACATGACGGCGGCGAAGGCGGCGATGCCGGTTCCCGTGAGGATCAGGCTCTCGGGTGAATAGTTGAGCTGCGGCAAGAAGTCGAACATGGCTATATCTCAAACCGGATCATTTTGGCCATGATCGCTACGCCAATCGCCTGAGACGTCAGACCCGCAGCAATCAGCAGCGGCCCACGCGGGTCCGTAAAGAGCTGTGAGACATAGCCCCAATTGAGCGCGGAAATGAGGCCAAACATGAGAAACGGCAGCGACCCGAGGATCCAAGCACTTGCCTTGGGCTCCGAAGCCAATGCCTTGATCTTCTTTTTCATTTGGCGGCGTTTACGCAGCACGTCCGAGAGGTTTTCGAGGGTCTCGGCCAGATTTCCGCCGGTTTCGCGCTGCACCGATAGGGCAACGATGAAGAACTTGAACTCCGGCGTGGTGATGCGTTGGGCGACCTCCCACAACGCTTCCTCGAGGGTCTGCCCCACCTTGATGGCGTCGGTCGCCGTGCTGAATTCCGTTCCGACAGGCGTGGGCATTTCATCGGCCACGCTGCGCATCGATTCGGTGGCGGGGAGACCCGAACGAAGGCCGCGCACAATAAGGTCAATAGCCTCTGGGAACTGGTCGGTGAATTTCTTGAGCCGGCGGTTGATCATCGAGCTGACGACCAGATGCGGCAAGACGAGCGCGCCGAAGACGGCGACGAACAATACCGGCAGGACTGGCGCGCCGAGGATCCGTTGAACCAGGAACGCGCAGAACGCGCCGGCCACTAAGGACGCCAGCATGTATTCGCCGACGCTGATCTTCTTGCCGGTGCGGCTCAGCCGCAGCCGCAGTTGGTCCGGGTTCGGCAGGTGCTGCTTGATGATCCGGTCGAGGCTGGCGATCGAGCTGTCGCTTTCGCTGCGTCTGATTTGGGCCGCTTCCTCGGGGTCGGTCGTTGTGTTCCAGCGGTGCTTGATCGCCGTGACCCGCTTGGTGGCCGGGTCGGTTTTGCCGAAGATGGCAACGGCGGCGATGAGGATCGCGCCGAAGCCAAATACAATGACCAGCATCACGAACAAGGCACCGCGGTCGCCGTTGGCGAATGCTTCGATCATTGCATTGCCTCCATGAGCGCGCGGCCGAGGCCGAAGTACTCGGCCTTGTCCATGAAGTGCGGCCGGACATGGGTGGGCTCGAAATGGCCGAGTAACTTGCCGGAATTGTCTTCGCCCTCAAACTCGAAATTGTAGAGGTCCTGAGTCGTGATGACGTCGCCTTCCATGCCCACGACCTCCATGATGGAGGTGATGCGGCGCATGCCGTCGCGCATGCGGCTGACCTGGACGATCATGTCGATGGCGGCGGCGATCTGCGTTCTGACGGCCTTTGCCGGCAGGTTGATACCCGCCATGCCGACCATGTTCTCGAGGCGCGTCAGGGCCTCTCGCGGACGGTTGGCGTGGACGGTGCTCATCGAGCCCTCGTGGCCCGTGTTCATCGCCTGCAGCATGTCGACGGCCTCGCTGCCGCGGACCTCGCCGAGGATTATTCGGTCGGGACGCATACGAAGGGCGTTCTTGACGAGGTCCCGCATGGTGATTTCGCCCTGCCCTTCGATGTTGGCGGGCCGCGTCTCCAGGCGGACAACATGCGGTTGCTGGAGCTGAAGCTCGGCGGCATCCTCGATCGTCACGATACGTTCGCCATGATCGATGAGTTGCGACATGGCGTTGAGCAGGGTGGTCTTACCAGAGCCTGTACCGCCGGAAATCAGGATGTTGAGCTGTGCACGACCGGCGATCTGCAGCACCTTCGCCATGGGTTGCGACAGGTTCTTTTGCTGGGCCATCATCTCGAGAGTGATCTTCTTCTCGGAGAATTTCCGGATTGAGATCGACGGACCATCGATGGCCAGGGGTGGGATGATAATATTGACGCGGCTGCCGTCCTCGAGGCGTGCGTCGACCAGCGGGCTGGTCTCGTCGATGCGCCGGCCAATGATCGAAACGATCCGGGTGCAGATGTTCATCACGTGGCGATTGTCGCGGAACGTGACGTCGGTCAGCTCCAGCTTGCCGCGGCGCTCGATGTAGATCTGCTGGGGGCCGTTGACCATGATGTCGGTGACGGACTCGTCGTCGAGGAGCGGTTCGAGTGGCCCAAGGCCCAGCATCTCGTTGAGCAGCACGTTCACGAGATCGCGCTGTTCGGACATGTTGAGGCGCTGTTTCTCCTCGCGCAGGATCTCGCCGACAATTTCCGTGACCTGCCGGGCCAGTTCGCCGCGCTCGAGTGTCGTGGCGGTACTGACATCGATCCGCTCGACAAGCGCCGGCTGGACGATGGCGCGCGCTTTTTCGACGGTTTCGCTGTTTGCGGATGAAACCTTCAGGGTCTGCTGCGGCCGTTGGAGCAGCGGATTCACCGGTGGCGCTGCGGCTGCCGCGTCCGGTGTGGGCGCGGTTTCGGCGTTCGGGCCGGCAGCGTCAGTTGCGGCAGTGAGCAGGTCGTTCAAGATGGTGGTGACGACGCGCCGCTGTTCCAGCAGGTTTAGGTCGTCGTAATCCGGGATGCTGCACTTGCCCGCCAGGTCGGTGAGTTGTTTGGCGAGAACGCCACGAGGCGTACCCGGAAGTTGGCTCTCATCGATGTGCTCGAGCAGTGCTGCGCGGACTGCTTCGACGATTTCATCGAAAGACTGACCGTCCGCTTTCCTGTGCTGACCAAGCTCGATAACCGGAGCGGTGCCGCGGCGTCCGAAGCCCATCAGTGGCTGCCTTTGTCCTTCCGACGACGGCTGAGGAATCCGGTTTTCTTGTCCGCCTCGGGGTCGGTCAGAAGAGACTTGGTGACGGCGCGCAGGCCGGTTGTGATCTTGGCCCGCTTGGCGACTTGGACGATGGACTTGCCGGTGGCGGAAGCCGTTGTGACGGTCTTTCCGTCCTCCGGGATCTGGAAATCAACCGAGGCCCCGAGACCCTTCTCGAATTGACCGACCGTGAGCCCCTCTCCTTTCCCGCGGAAGACGCGATTGAGGATGAGTTTCACGTCGGCGCGCGAGGCCGCGTCTTGGCAGTACGCCCGAAGGCGCACGGAATCCCGCATGCCGGCCAGGGACAGATCCGAGACGACCAGGATTTGGCTCACCACCGGAAACGCGTGGGTCATCTGCCGGACGAGAGCGCGCGGCATGTCGAGCCAGATGACGTCGAAATTGGGCCGCATCTCCTCGAGCAGGCGTTCAAGGGCTTCCGGTTGGAAGGTCGTGTCCCGGCTGAGTTCCTCTTCCGCGGCCAGCAGCGAGAGGCGTTCGCTGTGCGGCACCATCGCACTGGCCATGAACAGTTTGTCGACCCGGCTCGGGTTCTGCAGTGCTTCCAGTAGACCGCCGGCCGGTACCAGATCGAGAGTCAGGGCCGAGGTGCCGAACTGGATATCCAGGTCGACCAGGGCGACATGCTTCTGGCGCTCCTCGGCCATGATCCACGCGGCGTTGGCCGCGATGGTGCTGGCCCCGACACCGCCGCGGCTGCCCACGACCATGATGACCTCGGCCAGGTGCCCGCTCGATGTCTCGCCGGTCGCTTCCGCGGTGTCGCGGAGCGAGGCCGCCAGCAGAGCCGTTTCGAGCTCGTCGGCGGAAAATGGCTTGACGAGGTAGTCCGCAACACCAGCATTGACGAACTTCTTGTACAGATGCAGGTCGTTGACCGTCCCCAGGGCGATGACGTCGGTGGCCGGATCGCAGCTATCGGCCAATGTCATCAGGTCGGCGAACGGGTCTTCACTGGTGCCAAGGTCGATGATCAACAGATCCGGCGTATGTCCCTGCCCCAGATACTCGGTCGCAGCCGCCAGTCCGCCATCGCGGACGTGCGAGCCTGGCCAGTGAAGGTTGGCCACTTGCTCGATGTTTGCGCGCGTCACATCGTCGGTCGCGAATGCCGCCAGGGCCAGCGCCCGGTCGGGCGCGATGCCTTGCTCCACGGCGAATGCCGGCGCGTGCATTACTCTCCCGCCTCGACGTTGTTGTGGTCCGTGAAGATCTTGGTTTCGCCCTCCAAATAACTTTCGTTACCCCGCGTGATACGGCCGGCGACGCCCGGCGACAGCGGACGGCCGCGGATAAGATCACCTGGGTCGGCAACCATCAGACCGAGGTTGGCGGTCGTGGCGCAGCCGAAATTGCTGGCCGGCCGATTGAAGAGGTCGGTGCCGGACGGCTTGCTCCAATCGCCGCATTGCGGTGTCGTCACCGCGTAGCGGCCGATGACCAGCCGGGTCTGGCCGGGCTTGGCCTCGGTGTCGAGGCGGCGGATGGCCGTACGGACGGTCGGCAGCCGCGTCCGGATGGCATCGCTAAGCGCGGCGGCGCGCTGTCGGGCAAGCGCATCGTCGCCTCCCGGGTCGATCACGTACGTGTCCTGGAATGACGCACCGATCTGCCGGAGGAAAAGATCGAGTTGGAGAAGCTGCTGATCGCTCAGCGAGGTCGTCTCCGGCGGGAACAGCGCGACATGGTCGTGGCTGACCCAGAAGACCTCGTTCTGCTTGGGCTCTTGCACGAAAATCCGCTGATCGACCGCGCTCGCCTCGCAGGCGCCGAGAACCGCGGCAAGCAGTAGCGGCACGGCGCGCGATCCAAATCGATGTATGCGTGTTCGGTTTGACATGGCGGGCGGCATTCCTATTCCAGCGTGAAGCCGAGCGGGCCGACGTGCCCGGTGGATGCGGCGGAAGTGCGCAGAACCGGCCGGCGGCTGCGCGGTGTCTCCTGGTAGTTCCGCCCGTTGATCGTGCGATCGATGTCGGAAGCCGGGTTGAAGCCGTCGGTCGGGCTCGCCAGTGCGATGGCCGACACCGGGCGGACCAGGTACGGCGTAACAATGATGACCAGCTCGGTCTCCTGAGACTGGAATTCGCTCGACCGGAACAAGGCGCCGAGGACCGGCAGATCGCCGAGGCCCGGGTATTCGCTCAGATCGGTTGTCGTGTTGGACTGAAGGAGGCCGGCGATCGCCAGGCTTTGGCCGCTGGCCAGTTCAACGCGGGTATCGGTGCGGCGGGTGGTGAGCGCCGGGATGACGAAGTTGTCGAACTCCACCGCGCCGTTGTTGGACAGCGCGCTGACTTCCGGGATGACACGCAGGTTGATGCGCCCGCTGCCGACGATGGTTGGCGTGAACACCAGGGACACGCCGAATTCCTTGAATTCGATGGTGATGCGGTTGTCCTCTTGGGCGATGGGGATCGGGAATTCACCGCCGGCGAGGAACCGCGCGGTCTCGCCCGACATCGCCGTCAGATTGGGTTCCGCCAAGACTGTAACCAGGCCTTCGTCTTCCAGGGCGTCGATGAGGAAGTTCGCATCGAGATCAGTGCCGTCGAAGGCTACGCTTGCCCGGTTCGAGCGGCCGCCGACCGAGTTGATCCCGGAGCCCGATAGGACGCCAAATGCGAAATCACCGACGTTGGCAACGGCTTCGAAGTCGAAGTTCAGGTTCTTGAGAACGTCGCGGCTGACCTCGGCGACCCGTACCCGAAGGTTCACTTGGTTCGGGCCGATGATGCTCAGCTGATTGATCACCCGCTCGGTCTCAGGATTGATGAATTGCGTGGCCAGCTGCCTTGCCTCGTCCGCTTCCGCAGCGGTTTCGACCGGGCCTTTGAGCAGGACGCCTCCGGATACGGAGTCGATCTGAATGGCGTTGCCGATGATGAGTTCGTCGAGGGCCTCCCGCAAGCGCGTGAGGTTGTGGGTGACGACCAGGCGGACGTCGGCCAGCACCTCTTCCGCTTCGTTCACCGCGAATAACGACGTTTCGCCGGCCTGCTTACCCGTAACGTGCACCAGTGTTGGCGACTTGACGGCGACGTCGGCGATCTCCGGATCGGCAATGAATACCGCCGTTGCGGGCTCCGGCAGCCGCACCAGATTGCCGCGATGCACTTCAAGCTCGACCGCCGCCTGGTCCGGGTTGATCACCTCGTAGCCGGCGGCGCGCGCAGAGGTGGCGACGGCGAAAGCCATCGCCACGATGCAGGCGAGGCGTGGCAGGTGCGTCATTGGGTGGCTCCGGGCGCAACCGTCTCGGCCTCCGCCCCGCGCACGACCAGCAACGACGCCGAGGGCCTCCCCAGCAGGGCACTCACTTCGGTGTCCCAGGTGTGCCCGCGCGTGCGCTGGTCGGCGACGACGGTCGGGGGTGCGACGACGTTGTCAGCTGCGGTTTCGGATGTCTCGACCTGCAAGGATCTTAGGCTTAACGACAAGCGGCCGAGATCAGGAATGAGCGTCACCTTCTCAGCCTGTTTCGGCGTGACCTCGAGCGTGACGGTCTTCGCCACGGCGGGTTCGCCCTCTTGGTCGTTCGTGGTCTGGTCGATGGCCAGAACACGAATGTCCGTAAGGAATGTTTCACTAGCCAGTCGGACCACGCCCTCCTCGTCCAGCTGGTCGATGCTGTGCGACAGAATGAGGTCGACGCGGTCACCCGGGAAAATGAATCCGCTAATGCCCGACGTGGCGTTGACGGCGATCGTCACAGCGCGCTTGCCCGGGCTCAATACGGCCGCCAGGAAGCCACGTTCGCCGGGGCGAACGACGCGGCCATCGGTCACAGGCTCGCCGGCGGCAATGCCGGAGCGGACGACAGTGCCGACGAATGCATCGAGCTCGCCGTCTTCTTTCACGATGTATTGATGCGACAGGTCGGCGTCGGGCCAGGCTTGCCAACGTAGATGTTCCGACTGGACGAGCAAGCCCGTCGGAAGGTTGTCCTTGGCGACGAGAACCTCGACTTCGGGCAGGGCCATTTGGATCGTCGGGTTCACGGTCGCAACCGCGGCTCGCTGGGACACCAGCCACTGCTGGGCCGAGAAAACCGCCGCGCCGGCGGCGCCGAGGGCGACAACGAGAACAATGAGCAGGCGTGCGTTCATGTCCATGCCTCCCTGGCTTGAAGTTGTTTCTGGCTAGCCGGGCATCTGTTCGTGCCGAGCCGCAGCGGAAGGGGTGGCTACCTGCCACCCCTCACCGCGGCAGATTCGGCCCTAAGCGCGATTGCGCCTAGGGAGTCACTGCCTTCTTCAGCTCGTCGCTGACCGTCGTGAACATCTGTGTCAGCGAGCCACCCATTGCGCCAAGTGCGCCGATGGCGGCAACCGAGACTAGAGCGGCGATCAGACCGTATTCGATAGCGGTCGCGCCGGATTGGTCCTTGAGGAACTTAAGCATTGCGCGATCCTCCTTAGAGCGCATTGACCGGCTAACCTTAGAGACGATTCGTTAATGCGGCCCTAATTCTCAAATAATCATCAAGTATATATACGTTTCAAAACTAATGTAACTGTCGTGTCTATAGTATTTTACAAACACTCTCTTTGTCTTTTTTCTTTAGGCTATAAGTAATTGGTATGTACGCCAAAAATAGAGGATGTCTGAAACGAATAAATACCGTATTTTACGCTTTCAACGCCCGGCGGAATGGCTGGTATCGGCCGGATTCGGGGACTATGTTGCCGCCTTGCCAAGCCAGGGGGAGATGTGGCCGACCGCATTCATCGCCTGCTCGATATCATGGCGCGCCTGCGCGACCCGGATCGCGGCTGTTCCTGGGATGTCGAGCAGACATTCGAGACAATTGCCCCCTATACCCTCGAGGAGGCCTACGAAGTGGCCGACGCGATCGACCGGTCTGATTGGGTCGCTCTCAAGGACGAACTCGGCGATCTCCTGCTGCAGGTCGTTTTCCATGCCCGGATGGCCGAAGAGAAGGGCCTTTTTTCGTTCGGGGATGTTGCCGAGGGGATCGGCGACAAGCTCGTGCGCCGCCATCCGCATGTGTTCGACCGAGAGCGCAACGATCCGGCGAGCCTACGCGGACGTTGGGAAGCGCAAAAGGCAGCGGAGCGTCGCGACAAAGCGGCCAACGAGGGCCGGCCGGCTGGTGTCCTCGACGATGTTCCGATCGGGCTACCTGCCCTACTCCGCGCCGAGAAGCTGCAAAAACGTGCCGCCGGGGTCGGTTTCGACTGGCCCAGTGAAGATCAAGTGATTGATAAGATTTCGGAGGAAATCATTGAACTCCGACACGAAGTCTCGAATGAAACGGAGGAGATAAGCGAAGAATTCGGTGACTTGTTATTTGCCATCGTCAATTTCGCGCGGTGGCGGAAAATAGATGCGGAAGAGGCTCTTCGGCGGGCCAACAATAAATTTGTGAGTCGCTTCCAGTTGATTGAAGTGGCGCTTGCCAAGGCGGGCAAAGCGCCCGTGGACGCCAGCCTGGATGAAATGGAAGCGCTATGGGAGTCGGCAAAGGCGATGGAGCGGAAATAGCCGACACACCCTGGATCCTCTCCGATCCCTGATGACCTAGCGCAAGGTCTAGCCGTGTCCGACCGCGGATACTGCGTCCGGGCGAAGCGCTTGCTCGACAGCGCAGTAACTTCGATCAGGAGCCAGATATGCACAAAGATTGGAAGGAGGCCAACAGGTCACTTTCGGAGGCGATTTCCGTGTATCGGCGCGCATCGCCGAAGGCCGCTGACGGGTTTTCCGCGTTGGCACAGGCCGCGACGGTGCCGGGCGAACTCGATATGAAGACCAAAGAGCTGATTGCGCTGGCGATCGGAATTGCCGGCCGGTGCGATGGCTGTATCGGGTTTCATACGAAAGCCGCCATCCAGCAAGGTGCGACCCGGCAAGAGATCATCGATACCATCGATGTGGCGATCTATATGGGCGGCGGGCCGTCCTATGTATACGGCGCGCAGACACTGGAAGCGTACGATCAGCTGGCGGCCGCTTAGGGCTGAGCGCGCCGCCGCCAGGCCGTTCCTTAGGTGTTCGACGCGTCGAACACACTCTGCAGCGTTCGCCCGAGGGTCTCGTTGAAATCGGCGTCGCTTTGTTGAGCGGATAGCCCCTCGGTCAGCGCCCGCGAGAAACTTGCGACGACGCCGCTGTTGCGGGTGAGACGTGCATTCGCTTCCTCGCGGCTGTAACCGCCGGATAGCGCCACCACCCGCATGACCTTCGCATGTTCGACAAGGTCGCGGTAGAAGTTGTCCGTCTCAGGGAGTGTCAGCTTCAGCATGATCTGCTGGTCGCCCGGCACCTTTTCCAGCTGACGCAGAATGCCGGCCTTCAGCAACGTCTCGGCCTCGGCTTTTTCCGGACTGTGGATGTCAACTTCGGGCTCGATGATCGGAACGAGGCCGGCGGCGAGTATACGGTGGCCGACCTCGAACTGCTGATCGACGATCCGATCGACGCCGGTCGCGTTCGCAAGTTTGATCACTGAACGCATCTTGGTGCCGAACATCCCTTTCTCGCGCCCGCGGGTGAGCAGATCGTCTAGGCCGGGCATCGGTTTCATAAGTTGCACGTCGTCGGATTCGCCGGCGAGACCCTGATCGCACTTGATGAACGGCACAACGCCCTTGCGTTCCCAAAGGTAAGCGCCGGACTCCATGCCTTCGATCTCACGATCCATGGTGTTCTCGAACAGGATCGCGCCGAGGATGCGGTCGCCGTTGAAGACCGGGCTCGTGACGATGCGGGCGCGCATCTGGTGCATGACGCCGAACATCTCGTCGTTGTTCGAGTAGGCGTCTTCGCTGATGCCATACGCCAGCAGGGCTTTTGGCGTGCTGCCGCCGCTCTGGTCGAGGGCAGCGATGAAGCCGGCGTCTTCGCGGATCTTGCGCAACTGTTTCTCGTTCATGGTGTCTCCGTGGGGTCCAAACGAACTCGGGCGGCGCTTAAGCGGTGCCCCGTATGGTTTCCGTACCGAAGTCGGCCGGTAGCGTTATTTCGATCAACTCAAGGTCATCGGAATGCTCGATTTCCTTGTGGGTTATGCCTGGCGGCTGGTGGACGCAAGAGCCGGGTTTCAGCAGCGCCTCGCCGTAGCCGTCATACCAAAATCGGACCCGCCCCTTGAGCACATAGACCATCTGGAACTCAAGCGTGTGCCGGTGGAGTTCGCCCGACGCCTGCCGGCCGGGGATTGCCCGGATTACGTGGGCCCCGGCCTTGCCGCCGGTCGCCGCCTTGACGCCGAGATCTCGGTATTCGAAGAACGACCGGAGGCCGCCGCCTTCGAATGGCGCATCCGCCGCATGATTCACCGAGACTTTCATGGCATGGCTCCGGCGTTCGTTTGCCTGCGCTCAGTCGCTGGCCAGGAGCTGCATCAGGCTCGACGTGTCCCAGCGGCCGCCGCCCCGGCTTTGAATGTGGGCATAGAATTGGTCGACGAGGGCGCCGACGGGCAGTCGCGCGCCGCTGCGCCGGGCTTCTTCAAGACAGATGCGCAGATCCTTGCGCATCCAGTCGACGGCGAACCCGAAGTCGAACTTGCCTTCGACCATGGTGGCCGCGCGGTTGTCCATCTGCCACGACTGGGCGGCGCCCTTCGAGATCACCTCGATGACCTTCTGCATATCGAGCCCGGCTTTCTGCCCGAGGTTCAACCCCTCGGCCAAACCCTGGACGAGACCGGCGATGCAAAGCTGGTTGACCATCTTGGTCAGCTGGCCGGCGCCGGCGCCGCCGATCAGAACACAACTGCGGGCGTAGCTGTCGATGACCGGCTTGGCTTCCGCGAAGGTCGCCGCCTCGCCGCCGACCATCACGGTCAGGGCGCCGTTCTCGGCCCCAGCCTGACCTCCCGAGACCGGCGCGTCGAGGAACCGCTTGCCTTGCTCGCGCGCGGCGGCATCGAGTTCGCGGGCGAGATCGGCCGATGCCGTTGTGTGATCGACCAGGATCGCGCCTTGGGCCAAGCCCGCGAGGACGCCGTCATCGCCATAAATCACGCTGCGGACGTCGTCGTCGTTGCCAACGCAAACGAAGACGATCGCGGCACCGGCCGCGGCCTCGCGCGGGGTCGCGGCGGCCTGGCCGCCGTGCTCGCTCGCCCACTTGTCGGCCTTAGCGGCCGTCCGATTGTAGACAGTTACGTCGTGGCCGTTGGATTTGAGATGTCCGGCCATCGGGTAGCCCATGACACCCAGGCCAACGAACGCCACCTTGCTCATCGTGCTCTCTCCCGCGGTCTTTTGCTTATTGAAGCTGTGCGCGACGGATCATACCGGGCCGACGTTCAAGCACAAGCGACGGCGCCGAGGAACATCACGCGTAGTTCGTCCCAGGTTTCGGCGCGTATCGTGCTGAGCAGGTTACCTTCACGAATGCGGGGCGAGTAGGTCCGCTCGTCAAGGAGTTGGCTGATGCCACCAGCCTCCTGGACCATCAGCACGCCGGCCGCGTGATCCCAGGGTTTGAGCCGGGAATAGGCCGTGAAATCGGCGTTCCCGCTCAGTAGTTCCAGATACTCATGGCCGGCGCTGCTGGTGTGCGCCACGTTCTGGAAGCGGTCCGGGCTGCCCTCGATGCTGCGCCGCCAGCGCCCTGCTGAGTAACCCGTCAGGCGGCCATCACCCCCCTGCCCCGCCGCAGTCAAACCGACTGGTTGCTGCCCGTCGATCTCGACGCCGGCGCCGCGCTCGGCCACCGCCATGCGGTCGTTCGCCGGCTCGTAAATCCATCCCTTTGTGGTCTGTCCGCCCTGCACCAATGCGACGATGATCGCAAAGCTTGTCGCGCCTTTGGCGAAATTCGACGTTCCGTCGACCGGGTCGATGATCCAGACGGGCGCCTCGCCGTCGATGCGATCGAGGACATCCGCATCGGCGGAGACGGCTTCCTCGCCGACTACCAGACTGCCGGGCAGCAGATCGGGTAGCCGACGGGTGAGCAACCGCTCCGACTGCAAGTCAGCTTCGGTCACGAGATCGCCGGGTTTCTTCTCACGTATTTGCTCCGGTGCCAGGGAACGCCAGAGCGGCAGGACTATGGTGGCGGCCACTTCACGGATCAGTGCGCCGACCTCGTGGGTCTGGGACAGAATCAGTTCTCCTGAGACTTGCCGAAACGGTCCGCATCGGCCGGTTGCAACCGGACGCGCATGTGGGCGACTTCGTCATCATCGCGCCGGGACAAGACCTCACCGCGCCGATAGAGCCAGGCAATCCGCGCGCCGTCGGTCAGCGGCACCGTCAGTTCGGCTATCACGCGCTGTTCGGCCAGGCGGTTCTGGATTGCCTCGAGCAGTCGGTCGCAATCCGCGCCGGTTGCGGCGGAGACCGCCACGTGGCCGCCGTTCTGGCCCTTGGCCAGATGCTGGCGTTCCTCTTCGTCAAGCAGATCGGTCTTGTTCAAGACCTCGATGATGCGGCTGTCGCTCTCGACCTCAATGCCGAGGTCGGCGAGAATTTCGCCCACCGCCGTGCGTTGCTGCTCGTGTTCCGGGTTGGCGACGTCGGACACGATGAGGATCACATCGGCCTCGATGACTTCCTCGAGGGTCGCTCGGAAGGCGGCGATCAAATCCGTTGGCAAGTTCGAAATGAACCCAACCGTGTCCGATAGGATGAGCCGCTGCCCGTCGGGAAGAGACAAGGCGCGCAACGTCGGATCAAGGGTGGCAAACAGCAGATTGTCGGCAAATACGTCGGCCTTTGCCAAGCGGTTGAAGAGCGTCGATTTGCCGGCGTTGGTGTAGCCGACTAAGGCGGCGACGGGATATGGAACGCGCTGGCGGGCGCGACGTTGCAGCCCCCGGGTGCGGCGGACCTGTTTCAATTGCTGTTTCAGCTTGGCAATGCGGTCGGTGATGATCCGACGGTCCATTTCGAGCTGGCTTTCGCCAGGGCCGCCAAGAAAGCCAAAACCGCCTCGTTGGCGCTCAAGGTGAGTCCATGACCGGACGAGGCGACTGCGCTGATAGGTCAGCGAAGCCAACTCGACCTGGAGTTGGCCCTCGCTCGTTCTGGCGCGTGCGCCGAATATCTCGAGGATCAGCCCGGTGCGATCGATCACCTTCGCCTTCCAAGCACGTTCCAGATTGCGTTGCTGGACCGGCGACAGACCACCGTCAACGACGACAACGTCGGGCTCCAGGCTTTTGATCACGGAACCGACATCCTCCACCTTGCCCGAGCCAAACAGGGTCGCCGGCCGTACCTGGCCAATGCGGACCGTTTCGGCGTGGAGGACGGTTAGATCGATTGCCGCCGCCAAGCCAATGGCTTCGGAAAGGCGCACGCCGGCGCGCGCACCTTCGGCACCCTTGATGTCAGGATGCAGGACGACGGCGGTGCGTTGGTCCGGGTGAACCTCAGACGGCGGCTTGAGCAAGCTATTGCGCCGTCTCTTCTTGGCGGTTCGGCTCAAACAGCTGGATTGGCACGGACGGCATTACCGTCGATATCGCGTGCTTGTAGACCAGTTGGGAATGCGTATCTCTGCGCAAAAGAACACAGAAGTTGTCGAACCAAGTGATAATCCCCTGAAGTTTGACGCCGTTTACCAGAAAGACTGTGACAGGAGTCTTGTTCTTCCTGATATGGTTCAGGAATACGTCCTGAACATTTTGCGACTTCTCTGCGGCCATTGTTTGTAACTTTCCTTTTTATGCATGTTGCGCCCGGGCTGGGTTCGCCGAGTTCGGATCATCCCGCCGCGGGTTCTTGAACACGTACCCTTATAGGATAGGTAGGCTCGTCGTGTTTTCCACATTCTATCTCGGCGGTGCGTACTGCCTTTCGCCGCAAGGTGGAAGGTCGTCAATATACTGCTCGTAAGCGTCCTGTAAACGGCTGGTAAAGGGCCCTGGTTGTCCACTGTCGATCGCCGTGCCATCGATACGGGTCACGGGAAGGACGAGGGACGAGCTGCTGGTGAGGAACGCTTCCCGGGCCCGCCGTACATCGCCGAGGGTGAAGGGCTCTTCCTTGAAAGTCAGCTGGTGCGTCATGGCCAGATGCAAGATGGTCTGGCGCGTGATGCCATTCAGGATGGCGTTGTCGGCCTGTCGAGTGAGCAGGCGGTTGTCGGGCGTCACGATCCAGGCATTCGACGATGTGCCTTCGGTTATCATGCCGTCGGCATCGACTTGCCATGCCTCATAGGCGCCGGCTTCGACGGCTCGTTGCTTGCCCAGGACGTTGGGCAGCAGGGAGATCGACTTGATGTCGCAGCGGGTCCACCGGATGTCGGGAATGGAAATGACGGACACGCCTGTGCGCAGCTTCGCCTGGTCGATGACGACGCGCCGGGCCGTGAGAACCAGCGATGCGGCGGCGCTCTTCGGAAACTGGTGGGCTCGTGCCGCCACGCCGCGCGAGACCTGTAGATAGACGATCCCGTTTTGCAGACGATTACGTCGAACGATTTCCCGGATGACGTGGCTGACCACATTGCGCGGCGCGGGCCAAGACATTTCCAGCTCTCGCAGCGACCGGTCGAGCCGGTCGAGATGGGGCCCTTCGTCGACCAGGCGGTCGCGGCGCACCGCCACGACCTCGTAAACCCCATCGGCAAACTGATAACCGCGGTCTTCGATATGAACTTGGGCGTCGTCGTGCGGAAGGTAGCGGCCGTTGACATACGCGACCCGCGGCATCTCAGAAGAACTCCAGCCTGGCGGCGAACATCTTCTCGACGCGCCGCACGGAATCCTTCGAGGCAAACAGAACGATCGTGTCACCGACGTTTATGACCGTGTCGCCATGGGCCATGATCACCTCCTGATCGCGAACCAGTGCGGCGACCACAACGCCGCTCGGCAGTTTGGCTTCTCGTAGCGGCATGCCAACGACGCTCGACGTCTCGAGGGCCTCGGCCTCGATGACCTCGCCGAAGTTCTCGCTGATCGAGTGTACCGAGTGAATGCGGCCACGCCGGACATACTGGAGGATAGTCGACACCGTGATAGCGCGGGGGTTGACGACGACGTCGATCCCGAGCGGGCTCATCAGTGGCGAGTAGGTGTTGGTGTTGACAAGCGTGACCGCGCGTTGGGCGCCGTAGCGCTTGGCGAGCAGCGACGCCAGGATGTTGACCTGGTCGTCATTGGTAACGGCAACGATCGTCTCGGCGTTGGCGACATTGGCTTCGTTGAGAATCTCCGGATCGAGGGCGTCGCCCTGGATGACAATGGTCCGAGGGCAGGCCTGGGCGACGGCCTCGGCACGTGTCTGATTGTGCTCGATGACGCGGGCCGTCGCGCTGAGATGGCCGCGCTCGACATCCTCGGCCAGCGACATACCGATATTGCCACCGCCGATGATGACGATGCGCCGAGCCTCGCGTTCCTCGTGTCCGAAGGCCGCCATCGCGCGCGAGAGGTGATCCGTTTCGACCACGAGGTACGCCTCGTCGCGCGGCAAGAACTCGTCGTCGCCATGGGGCACGATCGGTTTGCCGTCACGGACAATGCCGACCGTCGCGATGTTCAAGTTCGGGAATAGCGACGTGAGTTGCCGCAGCGGCGTATTGAGGATGGGGCAGTCGGCTTCGCAACGCACGCCAACTAAACGCAGCTTGTTGCCAGCGAGGGGAATCATGTCGAACGCACCGGGGACGGTCAGCCGGCGGGTGATGGCGTGGGCGACCTCGATCTCCGGCGAGATGATCACGTCGATCGGCATGTGGTCGCGGCTGAACAGATTCGACCAAATCGGCTCGAGGTAGCTACGGGCGCGAACGCGGGCGAT
>CAJICA010000307.1_pt1 | contig 24914 bp, 25 predicted proteins | sample 9199501 | NCBI WGS metagenome assembly CAJICA01 (sample SAMEA7708319, study PRJEB35096) | sediment metagenome | biome: marine neritic benthic zone biome [ENVO:01000025]; feature: sediment [ENVO:00002007]; material: shallow marine sediment [ENVO:03000034] sea grass bed [ENVO_01000059] ... | reverse complement strand
GCGCCGCTACGGCCTTTATCGATGGGCTGGTGGGTGCCGTGCGAACCGCCGTTGCGGGAGATCGGACACCCTGCAGCGGGCTTGGCCGCCGGCTGTGCAGTACCGCATGGGTGCGCTGCCCGGTGGCGGAGGCGTAGACGGCAACATGCAAGCTTTCTTGGCGAGCGCGTTTCCGTGGATCAAAGCCCTGCACATCATCGCGGTGATTTCCTGGATGGCCGGGCTGCTCTACCTGCCGCGGCTGTTCGTTTATCACTGCGATGCGGATGTGGGGTCGAAGCAGTCCGAGACGTTTAAGTTGATGGAACGGCGGTTGCTGCGGGCGATCATGAATCCGGCGATGATCGGCGTGTACATTTTCGGCATTTTGCTGGCCGGCACACCGGGGGTCGTGGTGTGGGCGTCCGGCTGGATCTGGGTCAAGCTGGCGGCGGTCGGTGGGATGACCTATCTGCATCACCTGTACGGCCGATGGCGGAAGGATTTCGAGGCGGACCGCAATATGCGATCACAGAGGACCTATCGTTTGGCGAACGAAGGACCAACCGTTCTGATGGTCGTCATCGTCTTCATGGTGGTGGCCAAACCCTTCTAGGTGGTTGCCGCAAAGATCATTGACTTCGCTTTGCCGAGCTACTACCTGTCTTGAAAGCGCGTAAAGGATACTCGCGCCTTCAAGAAGCCCTCCCACTCGTAACCATCCGGCGTCCTGCCGGTCGAGAGATACGCCTGGGCTGCAATTTCACGCATCATCGGCGATATCTATTCGGTCCAGACGATTCAGTTGGACACAGACATGGACCTTCAAGAACTCAAAACGAAATCTCCGGCGGAGCTGTTGGCTTTCGCCGAGGAACTGGAGATCGAGAACGCCAGCAGCCTGCGCACGCAGGACATGATGTTCTCCATCCTCAAGGTATTGGCCGAGAGCGATGTGGGCATATCCGGCGGCGGCGTGCTCGAAGTTCTGCAGGATGGCTTCGGCTTCCTGCGGTCGCCGGAATCGAACTATTTGCCGGGTCCGGACGATATCTACGTCTCACCCAGCCAAGTGCGGCGGTTCGGCCTGCGGACCGGGGATACGGTGGAGGGAGAGATCCGGGCGCCGCGAGACGGCGAGCGCTATTTCGCCCTGGTCAAGGTCAACAAGGTCAACTTCGACGACTATGAGCAGGCCCGGCACCGCATCAACTTCGACAATCTGACGCCGCTGTATCCGGAAGAGGCGCTGAGGCTCGAGATTGACGATCCGACCATCAAGGACCCGACCCTGCGGGTGATCGACCTGGTGACGCCGCTGGGCAAGGGTCAGCGGGCGCTGCTGACCTCGCCGCCGCGGGCCGGCAAGACGGTGGTGATGCAGAACATCGCCAAGGCCATCATGGCCAACCATCCGGAGGTCTACCTCATCGTGCTGCTGATCGATGAGCGTCCGGAAGAAGTCACGGACATGGCGCGGACGGTGAAGGGTGATGTCATCAGCTCGACCTTCGACGAGCCGGCGTCGCGCCACGTGCAGGTCGCCGAAATGGTGATTGCCAAGGCGAAGCGGCTGGTCGAGCACAAGCGGGACGTCGTCATCCTCCTGGACAGCATCACGCGCCTGGCGCGCGCCTACAACACGGTGGTGCCGTCGAGCGGCAAGGTGCTGACCGGCGGTGTCGACGCCAACGCCCTGCAACGGCCGAAGCGCTTCTTCGGCGCGGCCCGGAACATCGAGGGTGGCGGGTCGTTGACGATCATCTCGACGGCGCTGGTCGAGACCGGCAGCCGCATGGACGAGGTGATTTTCGAGGAGTTCAAGGGCACCGGTAACTCGGAGCTGATCCTTGACCGGAAATTGGCCGACAAGCGAACGTTCCCGGCGATCGACATCACACGGTCGGGCACGCGGAAGGAAGAACTGCTCGTCGACAAGGGGACGTTGCAGAAGATGTGGGTGCTGCGCCGGATCCTGATGCCGATGGGCGTGGTCGACGGCATGGAATTCCTGCTTGGGAAGCTCAAGTCGACGAAGAACAATGACGACTTCTTCGACTCGATGAACCAGTAGGGCGTTCGCCTTACCCGGTTAGCAGGATCGTCGAACCAGTCGTTTTCCTGGCCTCCAAATCACTGTGTGCCTGGACCGCCTCCCGTAAGGGATAGGTCTGGTTGACCTCGATCTTGATCTTTTCCGTCGCCACCAGTTCGAACAACTCGGCCGCCATCGCCGCGTAGGCTGTAGGTTCGCCGGCATAGGAAAAGAGCGTGGGGCGAGTCAAATACAAGGAACCCTTCGCGGCGAGGATGCCGGCGTCAAAGGGTGGCACCGGGCCGGAGGCGTTGCCGAAGGACACGAGCATGCCGCGAGTCTGCAGGCAATCGAGGGACCCGTCGAAGGTCGCCTTGCCGACACCGTCGTAGACAACGGGGACACCTTTGCCGGTGGTGATGTCGCGGACACGGGCGACAAAGTCCTCTTTCGCATAATTGATTGTGTGATCGCAGCCGTGTTGGCGGGCGAGCTCGGCCTTGGCCGACGAGCCGACGGTGCCGATTACGGTCGCGCCGAGATGTTTAAGCCACTGGCAGGCGATGAGGCCGACACCGCCGGCGGCAGCATGGAACAAGACCGTCATGCCGGGTTCGACGCGGAATGTTTGGCGGAGAAGGTATTGAACGGTGAGGCCTTGCAACATCATCGCCGCGGCTTGGTGCTCGGAGATGCCGTCGGGCAGCTTGAGGGCGCGGTCAGCGGGGAGGTTGCGCGCTTCCGCATAGGCGCCGAGGGATCCGCCGACATAGGCGATGCGGTCACCTGGAACGACGTTTGTGACGCCATCGCCGACGGCGCGGACCGTACCGGCGCCCTCAAGCCCGATGCCGGACGGAAGTTCCACTGGGTAGAGACCGTTGCGGTGATAGACGTCGATGTAATTCAGGCCGACGGCCAAGTGGTCGATCTGTACCTGGCCGGGATCGGGCGGCGGGAGATCGACCGTGGTCCACTCGAGAACCTCGGGCCCGCCGGTCGCAGCGAACCGCATGACGTGGGTCATGCGGCGTCTCCGAGATGGGACGCGAAGAATTCGGCGGTGCGGCCGTTGGCCTGCTCGGCAGCCGCTTGGTCGTAATGCTCGCCGCCTTGCCGCGCGAAGGCGTGGTCCATGCCTTGGTAGGTGTGGAGGGCGATGCCGCCGCGGGCGCCAAGTGATTTGTTGATCTGGGCTTGCGCTTCCTTCGGGCAGAACTGATCCTCGGAGGCGATGTGGAGGAGGAGCGGTCTGGTGATTCTGTCGGCCTCGTCGAGGGCGTTCTCGATGCCGACGCCGTAGTAGCCGACGTTGCAGTCGGCGTTGGAGCGGGTCGCCATCAGGTACGCGAGCTTGCCGCCGAGGCAGTAGCCGACCGTGCCGACGCGGCCGTTGCATTCGGTGAGGCCGCGGATGTGATCAAGGGACGCGCGGAGGTCGTTGACGCCGTTCGCTTCATCAAAGCCCTGGTAAAGCGCGAAAGCCTGTTGCCACTCTTCTTCGGATTGATCGGTGATTTGAATGCCAGGCTCCTGACGCCAGAACAGGTCCGGGCACACGGCGAGATAACCGGCGGCGGCGAAGCCGTCGCAAAGGTCGCGCATCACCCGATTGACGCCAAATATTTCTTGGATGACGAGGAGCGCGGGGGCGCGTGACATGGTCGGCGCGGCGACGTAAGCGGTGAAGGAACCGCCCCCCGGGGCGGAGATGGTGATGTCAGGCATAGTGGCGTCCTCCGGTGATGGCGACCGCCGGGAAGGTTAAGGGCGGGGTTGGCGGGCATCAAGCGATCTCGCCCCGGCGCGGCGGTTGGGGAGCGATATTGGGCGGTGGAAGACGCGGCCGGGACGGCATATGTAGCGCGGATGGCGGGTGTGCCGGGAAATAGGAGTTGAGGATGCGGGTGTCGATTGACGTGGATTGTACGCCGGAGGAGGCGCGGGCGTTTCTGGGACTGCCGGATGTACGCGGCCTGCAGGAGGGCATGATGAAGGAAATGGAGGAACGGATGCGCGCGGCGATATCGGGGATGGAACCGGAAGCGCTGATGCGAATGTGGATGCCGTTCGGCGGGAAGGACGGATGGGAGGCGATGCAGAAACGCTTCTGGGAACAGTTCGGTGGTGGAACGAAATAGGATTTCGGACCTGGAACGATCCGACGCCGAAATGAGGGACACGATCTATGCCCTGGCATCCGGGGCTGGGCCGGCCGGGGTCGCCGTTGTGCGCGTTTCGGGGCCGGACGCGGACCTGGCGGTGGAGACGTTGACGGGGCGCGGGGTCCCGGCGCCGCGGCGCCTGGTGCGCCGGGCGGTGCGGCTGGGTGGGAACGAGATGATCGACCGGGGCCTGATTGCGTGGTTTCCAGGACCGGGGAGCTTTACGGGGGAGGATGTCGCGGAATTTCACCTGCATGGGGGCCGGGCGGTGGTCGAGGGCGCGCTGGAAGGGCTGCGCGGGGTTGCCGGACTGCGGTTGGCTGAGCCGGGGGAATTCACGCGGCGGGCGTTCGATAACGGCAAGATGGATCTGACTGCGGCCGAGGGGTTGGCGGATTTGGTGGCAGCCCGGACGGCGGCGCAGCGGCGGCAGGCCCTGAATCAGATGGAGGGTGCGCTGGCCGTGCTCTACGAGGGGTGGCGGGAGCGGCTGTTGCGGTGCTTGGGACTGTTCGAGGCGGGCTTGGACTTTAGCGATGAGGATTTTCCGTCCGGCTTGGTGGAGGAGGCCGTGGCGGAGCTGCGGGCCGTGCGCGGTGAGATGCGGGCGCGCTTGAACGATCGGCGTCGGGGGGAGCAGATGCGGGACGGGTTCCGGGTGGCGATTGTCGGGCCACCGAATGTCGGGAAATCGAGCTTGCTGAACCGGCTGGCGGGCCGCGATGTCGCGATCGTTTCTTCGGGGGCGGGGACGACCCGGGATGTGCTCGAGGTGCAGCTTGATCTCGGCGGTTTGCCCGTGACCTTGACGGATACGGCGGGATTGCGCGAGGCCTCGGAGGAGATCGAGGCGGAGGGTGTACGGCGGGCCCGAGCCGAAGCACAGCGGGCGGGTTTAATCCTGGCGGTCGAATCCTGGGATGCCGGCGGGGAGGCGCCGGTGGCCGGTTGTGGGGACGGCGAGCTTGTGCGGGTGTGGAACAAAGCGGACCTGGAACCGAAGCCCGCCGGCCGTGATGCGATCGAAGTATCGGCGGTGTCGGGTGCAGGGCTTGACGGGTTGTTGCGGGTCGTTGAGGAACGGGTCCGCGAAATGGCCGGTCGCGCCGAGGCGCCGGCTGTCACGCGGGCCCGGCACCGCGAGGCGCTGGAGGGGTGCGTGGTGGCGCTGGATCGGGCGTTGGGCGGGCCGGACGGGGAGTTGTTGGCGGACGACGTGCGCGAGGCGGTCGCCGCGGTTGGGCGCGTGACCGGGCGGGTGGATGTCGAGGCCATGCTGGATGGGGTCTTTCGCGAGTTCTGCATCGGTAAGTAGTGCGGAACTGTGTGTGCGGTGTTTCACGTGAAACGCACAGAATGCGTTTATTGGTTGTTGCGATGTCGAAACCTTATGATGTGGTGGTGATTGGCGGCGGTCACGCCGGCTGTGAGGCCGCCGCAGCCGCGGCGCGGGTCGGCGCGCGGACGCTGTTGGTCACGCACAAGATTGAAACGATCGGCGAGATGTCGTGCAACCCGGCGATCGGCGGCCTTGGGAAGGGCCATATCGTCCGGGAGGTGGATGCGCTTGACGGCCTGATGGGGCGGGTGGCGGACGCGGGCGGCATTCAGTTTCGCGTGTTGAATCGCAGTAAGGGGCCCGCGGTCCGCGGCCACCGGGCGCAACAGGACCGGGCGCGGTATAGGGCGGCGATGCAAGCCGCTATCAGTGGTCAGGATGGGTTGGACGTGCTGGCGGGGAGCGTCGAGGACCTTGTCCTGGACGGCCGGTCGGTGCGGGGTGTCCGGTTGGCGTGCGGGCGGGAGATCCGGTGCGGCGCGGTCGTATTGACGAGCGGAACCTTTCTGCGGGGCGAGATCCACATCGGGAAGGTTCGTTTTGGAGCCGGTAGGGTTGGGGACAATGCGAGCTACGGTCTGGCGGCGACACTCGGTGGGCTGGGGCTTCGGAAGGGCCGGCTGAAGACGGGGACGCCGCCGCGGTTGCGGGCGCGGTCAATCAAGTACGATTCGCTGGCGGAACAATTGGGGGACGAGCCGCCAGAGCCGTTTTCGTACCTGAGTCCAGGGATCGAACAGGCGCAGATTCCCTGTCATCTGACCTACACGAATGGTGAGACTCACCGAATCATCTCGGAGAGCCTGGGTCTATCGCCCATGTACTCCGGGCAGATTGGCAGCGTGGGGCCGCGATACTGTCCGTCGATCGAGGACAAGATTGCGCGGTTCAGGGACAAGGAGCGGCATCAGATTTTCCTGGAACCGGAGGGCCGGGACAATCCGTTGGTGTATCCGAATGGGATTTCGACGGCGTTGCCGGAGGACGTGCAGTTGGCGATGGTGCGGTCGATCACGGGGCTCGAGCGGTGCGAGATCGCGCGGCCGGGCTATGCGATCGAATACGACTATGTGGACCCGCGGGAGCTGAGGCTTGATTTGGCGTGTAAGACGGTGGGGGGGCTATATCTGGCTGGGCAGATCAACGGGACGACGGGGTATGAGGAGGCGGCCGGGCAGGGTCTGATTGCCGGTTTAAATGCGGCGCGAAGGGTTGGCGGCCAGGACTCGGTGTCTCTATCCCGGGCGGATTCCTACATCGGGGTGATGATCGACGATCTGGTGACGCGGGGCGTTTCGGAACCGTATCGAATGTTCACCTCGCGTGCGGAGTACCGGCTGCATTTGCGGTCGGACAACGCGGATCGGCGGCTGACTGAATTTGGGGCGCGGGTCGGGGTGGTTGGCGCGGCGCGGGCGGCGCATTACGAGCGGAGAATGGGGGCGCTGGCCGAGGGTAGGCGACGACTGGAGGTGTTGTGGGCCTCGCCGAGTGAGCTTGGGCGGCTGGGTCTGCGGATCAATCAAGACGGGGTCCGGCGCACGGCCGTCGGGCTCTTGGGGGCGGGTGTCGGGCGGGATGTCCTGACCTCGGTTTGGCCGGAGGTGGGGGCGTTGCCGGCTTGGGTCGTGGACGCCATCGCGACGGAGGAAAAGTACAAGGGCTACCTGGGGCGGCAATCTAGGGATATTCAGGCTTTTCGCCGGGATGAGGCGCTCGGCTTGCCGGACAACCTTGATTACAGCGCGGTCGGTGGGCTGTCGAACGAGATTAGGGAGCGGCTGACCGCGGTGCGTCCGCTGACGCTGGGACAGGCTTCGCGGATCGAAGGGGTTACTCCCGCCGCGCTGACGGCGCTGCTGCGGTATGTACGGAGAGACCTCCCCGACGCGGCCTGACTCACGTGAAACAGAAGCGCGTCGTCGACGCCGAGTCTTTTCGAGAGTTTCTCCGCGTTTCACGTGAAACCACTGATCGGTTGGAGTCTTACGTCAGGCTGTTAGAGTCATGGCAAAGACGTGTGAATCTGATCGGCGAGTCGACGCGCCGCGAGATCTGGCACCGTCATCTCCTGGACAGCGCCCAACTCTTGCCGTTACTTCCGACGGGCGCCAAGGCGCTCCTGGATATTGGTAGCGGTGCTGGTTTTCCGGGCCTCGTCTTGAGCATTCTGGGCGCGTCCGGCGTCCATTTGGTCGAGAGCAACCAGCGCAAGGCGGCGTTTCTCCGAGAAGCGGCGCGGGTAACCGGGTCGGACGTGGTTATCCACAACCAAAGAATCGAGTCGTTGCAGGGGTTTCCGGCCGATATCGTCACCGCGCGGGCGGTTGGAAAGGTTAACGACCTGCTTGACTATGCGCAGCCGTTCATTCAAGAGAGAACAATGTGCTTGTTCCTGAAGGGGGCGAGCGCACAGGACGATGTCCGCGCGGCGCAGCGGTCGTGGTCGATGCGGGTAAGCTACGTCCCCAGTATTTCGGACCCTAGCGGGGTCATTGTTCGGTTGGAGGAACTACGCCATGCCTGATTTCGGCCCATCAACCGAGAGAGCCGCCCAGATTGCGCCGTCCTTGACTCGGACATCGCGAATCATTGCGATAGCGAATCAAAAAGGCGGGGTCGGTAAGACGACCACCGCCATCAATCTTGCCACGGCGCTGGCGGCGTGCGAACAGCGTGTGCTCGTCGTTGACCTGGATCCGCAGGGCAATGCGAGCACCGGGTTGGGTATCGACCGCGGTGCACGGGGCCGTGGCGCTTACGCAGTCCTGATTAATGAAATGGACGTAGAAGAGGCAACAATCTCGACAAGCGTGCCTCGTCTCGACATTGTGCCCGCGTCGGTTGATTTGGCCGGCGCGGAACTCGAGTTGGTCGACGCGGCAGAGCGGGAGTTCCAGCTGCGCCAAGCGTTTCACGGCCGGACCGCCGCATACGACTATGTCCTCATCGATTGTCCGCCAGCGCTCGGGATTCTGACTCTGAATGCCTTGGTCGCGGCAGATGCGGTGTTGGTGCCGTTGCAGTGTGAATTCTTCGCTCTCGAGGGGCTGAGTCACCTGAAACGGACGATCGACCGGGTTCGAAAGGCGTTCAACCCCGGTTTGGAGATCCAAGGCCTCGTCCTGACGATGTACGACAAGCGCAACAAGTTGAGCGGACATGTCGAGGGCGATGTCCGCGCGTTCTTCGGCAAAAAGGTCTATCACACCGTTATTCCGCGCAATGTCCGGGTCTCGGAGGCGCCGTCGCACGGGAAACCGGTCCTGCTGTACGACATGCGCTGCACCGGGGCGCAGGCGTATCTGCGCTTGGCGGGCGAAGTTCTGCGCCGCGAGCAAGATCTGCGACAGATGCGGATTGTTCCATGATCGAAACGAGGCAACCGTTGGGGCGGGGCCTATCGGCCCTGCTCGGCGACGAGGACGACGATTTCGCTGTCGAAACGACCGTGGCGGCCGGCAATACGGTCCCGATCGAGCATCTTGAACCCGGCCAGTACCAGCCGCGGCGCAACTTCGATGCCGACGAGATGGAGTCGCTGGTCAGCTCGATCCGGGAGAAGGGGGTCCTGCAGCCGATCCTGGTTCGGGCCCATCCGGACAAGCCCGACCGCTTCGAGATTGTGGCGGGGGAGCGGCGGTGGCGTGCGGCGCAGCAGGCGCAACTGCATGAAGTGCCGGTCGTCACCAAGGAGCTATCCGACAAGGATACGCTCGAGATCGCGCTCATCGAGAATCTGCAGCGGGAGAACCTCACGCCACTGGAAGAGGCGGATGCGTATCAACGATTGATGGACGAGTTCTCGCACACCCAGGAAGCGCTGGCGCAGGTGATCAGCAAGAGCAGATCCCACGTCGCCAACATGCTGCGGTTGCTTTCCCTGCCCGACCGGGTGAAGGAGATGGTCGATAGCGGGGCGCTGACGGCTGGCCACGCCCGGACCCTGGTGAATGCGGAAAACCCCGAGGTCCTGGCGCAACAGATCGTGGCCCGGGGCCTCAACGTCCGGCAAGCCGAGCGGCTTGCCCAGTCGGCCAAGGGCGCGCCGGCTCGGGCGGGGCGGCGGACCGACAAGGATGCGGACACACTTGCGCTCGAGCGCGACCTCTCCGGTTTGCTTGGACTGAAGGTCAACATTCGCTTTCACGGCAAGGGCGGGTCCCTGACCATCAACTACAAGACCCTTGAGCAGCTCGACGATGTTCTGCATCGGCTCAGTCAGGGGACGGCCGGGCGCGAGGCGCCGCTGACACTGGTCGACGAGGTTGCCGAAGATTTGGCTGCATCGGCGCTCGTGACCGAGCCGACCGACAACCCCGAGACGCCGAACGCCTAGCTGCCAGTCTGCCGGGCCGCCGACTGCGTGAACGACATGATCGCCCGAGCGCAGGCGCTGCGATCCGGCGCCTGTCCGAGCTTGAGCTCTACCTCGGCATCGACCAGGCGGGACAATGCTTCGGCCAGGCGATCGGGGGACCAACGCCGGGCCTGTGCTTGAAAACGCTGCTCCTGTTTCCAGAACACTGGCGGACGCAGACTGCGCAAGGCCTGACGGACGTCCGTGCCCCGGGCAACCTGCGTGGTGACGACGCTCAGGCGTTGAACGTGGCGTTGCAAGGAACGGATGACCGCAACCGGTGCGGTATCGGCCTGCCAGGCTTGCCGAAGCGCGGACTCGACGGCGCGCTGATCGCCGTCGGCCGCGGCGAACACGACATCGTCGAGGGCGAAGTCGCCGTTGCTGCCGATACAGGCGCGAATGTCGGCTTCCGTTAGCCGGCCGCCGTCGCCGGCATAGAGCGCCAGCTTCTCGACTTCGAGCCGAATGAGACGACGATCGGCGCCAAGGTGCTCCGCCAGGAATGCAACCGCGTCGGGTTCGATTGCAACGCCGTGAGCGCCGAGCCCGGTCTCGATCAGCCGGGCGCGGCCGCCCTCGGTGTCCGGGTAGCAGGCAACTGCTGCTGCCGCCTTGTCCTTCTCGAACAGGCGCCGCAGGCTCGATTGCGGACGAAGTTCACCGGCGATGAGAACAATGAGCGTGTCACCGGTTGCCGTGGTCAGAATGTCGCCGCACAAGGCGGTCAGGTGGTCGGCGGCGTTCTCTACCGCGATTGCGCGGCGGCCGCCGGTCATGGAGAACGCGGCGGCCTCGTCGGCCAAGCGGGCCGGGTCGGCCTTCAGTTCGTCGGCCGACAGATCGACCACCCGAAACGGATCGTGGCGTTCGCCGGTACACGCCACGATGATTTTGTCGGCGCGCTCGCGGGCCATGCCTTGATCCGGCCCGTAGAGCAGGACCGCACGGATCGCCGGCGGGAGATCGTCGACGAAACGGTCGGCTTGCTGCGGCGTGACCTTCAAGGCGGGCGGCTAGCCCCGCGCCAGGAAGATGGCGACGCGCGCGGTGATCTCGTCAGCCAGGTCGCGGGCGCCGCGTCGCCGCGCGTCCGTCTCCGCTGATAGCGTTGCGAAATCCTGGCTATCGGAGATGTTGTAGCTGGCGACGGATTGAACCGAACCGTTGAAGACCGATTGCCCCGTTGCGTTGTCGACCAGGCGAAAGCTTGCCCGCAGGATCAGGTTGGCGCGCGTCGCTACCTCGTCTCGCTGGATCGCCAAGTTTTGGATCGACTCCGCGACCGCGACATCGAGGACGAACTCTGGTTTGGCTGGCGTGCCGCGGACATTTACGCGCTCCAGCAGTTCGTTGCGGACGAGTTGGCCGGTGCGGTCGGGAATCAAGCCAACCGAGACCGTTGCCAGGCGTTCGTTGGTGGTTCCGGTGCTGGTGGCGGTGGTGCCGTACAAGGGCCGGAAGCCGCAGCCGCTAACCGCGAGCAACAGCAAACAGACGCCTGTACGTAACCATCTAGACAACGAAGTTCACCAGCTTGTTCGGCACGACGATCGCCCGGCGTAGCGCCCGGTCTCCAATCGTAGCGGCCACGTTGGGGATGTCACGCGCCGCGATCTGCACGGCATCCTCCGCGGAATCCCGCGGTAGCTCGATTTTTCCGCGGAGCTTGCCGTTGACCTGAACAGCGATCGTCACGTTATCTTCCTGGAGCAAGTCGGGTTCCGCCTTCGGCCAGGCCGACTCCGCGACAAGCGCCGTGTGACCCAGATCCTGCCACGCTTGTTCGGCAAGGTGCGGCATTATGGGGCCGATCATCAGCACCAGCGCCTCAATTCCCTCGCGCAATGCTGCCGGGTGCGTGTCGTTATCGGCCTTGGCTATGTTGTTCGTCAGCTCGTAGAGACGGGCGATCGCACGGTTGAAACGAAAGCCCTCGATGTCATTGGTCACCGCGTCGATCGTCTGATGGACGACATGGCGCAGTGCTAGCGTTGCGCCTTGGTTGGCGTCGCGCGGGATGGGTGTGCCGACGGGTGGCAGCTTCCGGCATGATTCGTCGACCAGGCGGGCGATGCGATTGACGAAGCGGAAGGCGCCTTGCACACCGGCGTCGGTCCACTCCATGTCCCGCTCGGGCGGGCTGTCGGACAGGATGAACCAGCGTGCCGTATCGGCGCCGAACGCGTCGATGACGTCGGACGGGTCGACGACGTTCTTCTTCGATTTCGACATCTTTTCGACGCGGCCGACGGTGATAGGCGCGCCGCTGGTCGCAAGGATGTGGACGCCGGTTTCTGTCCTGACGACTTCGTTAGGCTGCACAAAAGTACCTTCGGCCGTGCGAAACGTTGCGTGGTTGACCATGCCTTGGGTGAACAAACCCTCGAAAGGCTCGTCGATCTTCGCATAGCCGGTGTGGCGCATCGCGCGCATGAAGAAGCGGGAATACAGCAGGTGCAGAATGGCGTGTTCAACGCCGCCAATATACTGGTCGACAGGCAGCCAGTAGTCAGCCGCTGCCGAATCGACGGGCTCGGCCGCTTGGGGTGAGCAAAAGCGCGCGAAGTACCATGACGAGTCAACGAACGTATCAAAGGTGTCCGTGTCGCGCTCGGCCGGCTTGCCGCATGTCGGGCACGGCGTGTGCTTCCACGTCGGATGGCGGTCCAGCGGATTACCGGGTTCGCCGAAATCAACGTCGTCCGGCAAGCTGACCGGCAGATCCGCTTCGGGAACCGGCACGATGCCGCACGCCCCGCAATGGATGACCGGTACCGGGCAGCCCCAGTAGCGTTGCCGCGAAATCCCCCAATCCCGCAGCCGGTAGGTGATCGCGCCCTCGCCCTGGCCGGTGTCCTCGAGGCGCTGGATGGCTTGCCGTTTGGCCTGGACGACGTCGAGGCCGTCGAGGAAGTTAGAGTTCGCCAGCGTGCCTTCGCCGAGATAAGCCTCGTCCCGGACAACATAGTCCGCCGGGTCGACGCCGTTCGGGATGACGACCGGCAAAACGGGTAGGCCGTAGCGGTTGGCGAAGTCCAGATCGCGCTGGTCGTGGGCGGGACAGCCGAAGATCGCGCCCGTGCCGTAGGCCATCAGCACGAAGTTTGCGACAAAAACCGGCACCGAATGTCCGGGTTTGAGCGGATGCTCGGCGCGCAGACCGGTGTCATGGCCAAGTTTTTCGGCCTGCTCGATGACCTCCTCGCTGGTGCCGAGCTGGCGGCACCGGGCAATGAACGCCTCCAGTTTCTTGTCCGTTTGCGCCAGGGATGCGGCGAGTGGATGATCGGCGGCGATGGCGCAGAAACTGGCCCCGAAGAGCGTGTCGGGGCGGGTGGTGAAAACGCGCAATGGCTGGTCACGGCCGGCCAGCCGGAAATCGACATAGGCACCTTCGGACCGCCCGATCCAACGCTCCTGCATGAGCCGAACCTTGTTCGGCCAGCGCGTCATCCCGGCAAGACTTGTCAGCAGCTCTTCCCGGTAGGCGGTTGTCTTGAAAAACCATTGGGAGAGCTGGCGGCGCTCGACCTCGGCGCCGGAGCGCCAGCCGCGGCCGTCGATCACCTGTTCATTGGCCAGGACCGTATGATCGACCGGGTCCCAATTGACCCAGCCTTCGTGGCGATAGGCCAGCCCGGCCGCCAAAAACGCCAGAAACATCCGCTGTTCGTGTGCATAGTAGGCTGGGTCGCTCGTCGACAGCTCGCGGCTCCAGTCGATCGACAGGCCCATGGACTTGAACTGATCCCGCATGGCGTCGATGTTGGCGCGGGTCCATTCGCCGGGATGGACGCCCTTTTCGATGGCGGCATTCTCGGCGGGCAGACCAAATGCGTCCCAGCCCATGGGATGAAGGACGCTGAAACCTTGGGCGCGCTTGTACCGGGCGATCAGGTCACCCTGGGCGTAGTTGCGCAGGTGCCCCATGTGAATGCGCCCGGACGGGTACGGGAACATTTCGAGGACGTAATATTTCGGCGCGTCCGAGATGGCGGGCGCCTGGAAGCAGCGTCGCTCGTCCCAGACACGCTGCCATTTCTGTTCGCTTTCGCGGAAATTGTATCGGGCCATCGGTCTCGCCGTGGAATCGGGATGGCCCGCGGCGCCGGATGTGAGAGCGCTCTGGGGCCGGCGTACTATTGAAGGGCGGCGACGCGAAGCTGCCGCGCCCGCGTCAAGATGGCATTTTCAAGCTGAACCGAGGTGTCTTGGGTGACTGCCGCATCGAGCCAGTCATCCTGCTGCTTTTCCTGGCGGAAGACGGCCGCGCGGATGCCGTCCGACCGCAGCTGCGTGCCGAGGATATAGACCGTAATCTTGAACCGCTCGTCCGGGCTCTCAGGCGGCGCGTACCAGTCGGATATGATGACCCCACCAAACGGGTCGGCGGATGCGAGCGGCAGGAAGGACATGGTGTCCAGGCTGGCGCGCCAAAGGAAGCCATTGACGCCGATCCCGGCCGCTTGGCCGTTGTCGGACTCCCGGTCGGCACCGAAATTGAACGACAGAGCGTCGTCACCGAACAGCTTGCCGTAGTTGGTTTTGTTTCGTTCTTCGTGGGTCTGAAGGGTGTCGGGCGGGGTCGTCTTGATGCCCTCGCACGCGCCCAGCGCAAAAGCCAGCGCTGTCACGACCAGGGGCGCGAACCTCGTTTGCTTGGACATATCCAACTCGAAATCACCACGTTTCGACCGGGCGAGCCTAGTCTTTGTCCTACACCGTTGTAAAGGCGCAAAGAAAAAAGGCGGTGCCATTGGCACCGCCTTTCCCAAGGATATGTTTCGTGCCTTAGAACGCGCCTTCCAGCGACAGTACGAAGGTGTAGCCTTCGTTGTTCGTCTGGGTCCCGGTGAACCCGTTCTTGACATCGATGTAGTTGAGGTCGGTCTTGACCGACAAGCCCGGCGCGACGTTGTAGGTCACGCCAACCGTGCCGAAGTCCATCTCCGCTTTGCTAGCACCAGCCTGGTCGTTCTCGCTACGGAAGTAGCCAGCCCAGATCTTCCACGGACCGGTCGTGTAGCTGGCGCCAACGTCAAACCACGCGCCGGCGTCGGCACCCGCGGCGGACGCGACTTTGGTGATCCCCGTGTCACGCCGATCGTGGTAACCGGCGCCAATCGCGAATCCGCCGAAGGTCACGTTTGCGCCGACGGCCCAAAGCTCGGCATCCTCGAATCCGGTCGCGGCGCTTGTATCCTCATTTTCGCCGAATTCGCCAACGGCCGAGATAATCACGCCGACATTGTTGAACGTCTGCTGGAAGTTCGCGCCAAGCGAGACAACGTTACTGTAGGTGTTGTTGTTGTCTGGTTCTGCCGCGCCGCCGGTCTGGTTTACATCGGGCGTAAAGGATGCGCCGGCCTGGAAGCCACCGAACCGCGGCGTGAAGTATGTAACCTTCGTCGCGTCACCGGTGATGTTGTTGCCGGGACCCGTGCGGGCGACGCTGCCGAAGTTGAACAGCGTGCCTGGCGGTCCGTCGAAACCACCACGGCCGGCTGCGACGTCGGACGCGTCAACAAGGATACGGTCGGCGGCGCCATCTTGGTCGCCAAGTTCGACGCGGCCGGCACCCTCGAACTGCAGGAAGATCCAGGCTTCGTCACTGCCGCCTGCATCACCCGGCTCGGTGAGGATCTCGATCTCGAGACCGAACTCCAGCCCATTGTCCGCCGCCGCGCGGGCCGCAAACTTGACTTCACTTTCGTCGGTCTGGAACTTGTAACCGCGGGTTTCACCCTTGTTGTTGCCGCCACCCGGGTTTCTGACGTCTTGGCCGGCAGCGTGGATCGAGAAGCGGACATTACCGCTAATCGTGACTTCCTGATTGTCGCCAACAATCGGTGTGCCCGCATTCGCAGACGTCGCCAGAAGCGAAGCGCCGGCCAACGCGGTGCTGGCTAGTAGGACCTTTTTCATGGTCAGTGGACCTCCAGATCTGGACTTTGCGTCCGCGTTTCCCTCTCACGGCCCCGGCGTTGCTCCCACAATCTGCGGGGTGGCGTCACGAAGCCGATGGAATAAGAGCCTTTCTTTTCCGGGGTCGCAACGGCGGAGTGGCGGCTTTGCAACGTTTCTTAATGCATGTTGCAGAAGAGTCACAACTTGACTGGGGATGAGCACCGCGTGCCAAGCCTTTGCGCTCTCTAGAAAAGTGCCGGTTCGGCCGGCTGGGCTCGGCGCTGGAGCAGAACGCCGGACTTAGTTAGGTTCGCCAAGACCTGATCGAGCTGCTCACGGGTGTTCTCCGGGAAAGCACTGGCGACCTCGTCCCCTCCAAAATCGTTTCGTGCCAGTATCCATTCGACCACGGATACGAAGGCGGAGGGAATAACCAGCGCGCCCTTTTGGGTCTCGACAACGTGCCGTCCGTCACGCTGCGCGAGGCGCAGGCCGGTGCTCGCGACCCTGAAACCGGCCGGCCGGGCGCCCCCAGGCAGATCGAAACCGCCCCTCGGGTACCGGTACTCACGGCGGAAGCGCATGACGTCCTGCCGAACCGGGTCGCTGGCGGCGAGCCGGCCAATACGGGCGATGAGCTCGTCCAAGTGTCGTTGGGTGGCCGTCTCGCCCTCCGAAGGTAGTGGGAAGTTTGTCCGAAAGAGCGGGTCGCCGACGGCATGGGCCAGCAGGATGTTCAAGATGTCGACGCCGATGACGTGGGTTACGCCGAAGGCCACGTGGATCGTGCCGGCGGAGGAGGCCAGGGCGTCGTGATAGTAGCCGCGGGGGATATAGAGCAGATCGCCGGGGCGTAGCGTCACCTCCATCATGACCGCCCCCTTGTGGGCGTCATGGTACGCCTGATCGAGGCCCTTGTACGCCGGGTGGGCGATCGGCCGGTCGACACGGCCTTCGTAGATGCGCCAAGTCTTCTCGCCCTCGACATGCAGGGCGAACACCTCATGGGTGTCGAAATGGCTGTCGAATGCCTGACGCTGCCGCCAGGAACAGTACAGATTGCTTTGTACCTTACCGCCTAGTGTCTGTTCGAGAACATCGGCGGCGGCGGCCAACCCGGGGGTCAGCGTGTCGATGTCGTTCGCGACCATCGACGCGCCGCGCCGGAGCCACGATTTCACCATCTCGGCGTCAGGCTGGAGGGCGGATTTGTTGGTTCGATCGACCGCCTCCCGGCAATAGGCTTTGGCGGGCAGCAGTTCGCGGTCCAGAACAAGTTGTAGGGATTCGGGACTCCAGATGGCCGTCATGTTCAGGATGCGGTTCAGATCCGGCCAGTTCATGACGCTTGCAAACTTGTCGGCCGAGGCCGCCTGGATGTGCATTGGCCGCCTGTCGTGCACGTCCGCAAAGAAGCGATCCGGCGTGAGCGGATGAAGCAAATCGGCGAAAGTGGTGATTTTGTCCGGCATGGCTTGAGTTTAGCACGGCGCCCCGGCGTTACCTCAAGACCGCGGGTCCATCCCTGCCGGCGCAATGCGGATCAACGATTCCGGCCCGAGTTCCGCTAGGATGGGGCCAATATCGCCAGTCGCCACCGCGACGCAGCCCTCCGTCGGAGCGTAGTCCGGTTTGGCGAGATGGAGAAAGATAGCGCTGCCGCGCCCGCGTTCGATCGGATCGTCATTGAAACCGATGACCACGATGATGTCGTACAGTGCATCGTCGCGCCATAGCGTCTCGGCCGACCCGCCGTGGGGTAGCCGCACAAGCCGGTTGTAACACGGGTCCGTCGGCTCGTCGCACCAGCCATCGTCGATCTTCAGAGGCCGGCAGGGAAGACCGGTGTCCGGTTCGGCAACCCTATCCGGGCGGTAGTAGGCGCGGCGCAGCGGAAAATCGCCAACGGGCGTGGTGCCGTCGCCCTCCCGTTTCGCCCTACTAACGCCGCTTCGGCCGAGCGCGCAGCGAACACGCTTACCGCCGAATGTCAGCCAGCCGCTCGGGTCGACAGCAAGAATCATGGGGAGATGCGCGCCTAGGACTGGTCGTCCAGCACCTTAATCAGGTTCGTCCGGTTTGTCCTCCGCCGACAAGCCGTTTCGTTCGCGCGCCATCGTCTGATATTTGTCCAGGGCATCGAGAATGGTCGCCGCAAGGTCGTTCTGGGCCGCGAGCGCCGAAGCGGTCAGAGTATCGCCAGCCGCTGCCGGGCCTGGTTCCGTCGGGCTCTGCTCCGTCAAGGCGCTGGCCAAGAAGCCGGCGGGGATCGGTTCCGGCGGTGTCGCTGCTGCCTCTGCGGCGGCCTGGACCGCCGGGGTAGGCGCATTCTTTTCCGGTTCGGGCTGACCCGCCGCCGCCAGGATAGGATCGCCCGCCGGCTGACGATCGAACAAGGCAAGCGTATGTCCGCCCAAGTCGCGGCCGGTCGTTGCCTCGGTGACGATGCCGGCCGCGGCGGCGGCCAGCCCCAACGGCCCTGCGAAAAGCCCGCCGCCGAGCAGACGCGCCGCCGGGGCGATTTCGTCGCCGGTTATTTTTCGGTAGATCGTCGAGACGATCGGGATGTGCTGTAGCGGGTTGATGACATCGATCAGATGCAGCAGGAAGTCTGCGCCTTTGGCGGGCTGGGCTCCGGCTGGCGCGGTGGCCTGGCCAGCAGTAGGATCGGTGGCGGTGGTCGGGTCGACGGCCATAACGCCTTAGAAGCAGGCTCTATGCCAATCCAAGTGTCTTTTGTTTCAACCACTTGCGGGGCGGCTCCTGATTTCCCGTCCCGCCGCGGGTCAGTGGTTTGCCGCCTTCCGGCAGATGTTGCCGGGCGCCGGCGATGACTGACGCGGGTGTCAATGCGGCATGGGATCATCTGCTCGCGCTGCGCAGGGCTGTTCGCAAGCGGGAAAGTCCATCGAAAACAGGCGCTTTCGGACCGGCAGATAATGACTGGCGGCAATTGCTGGCGCTCTACGGACCGATGGTCGAGCGCACGCATGGCGAGCCGATTGTCGTGGCCCACCTTGGGCAGAGCCTCGACGGTCGGATTGCGACGATCAATGGCGCCTCGCACTACATCACCGGGGACGCGGATCTCGATCACAATCACCGCATGCGTGCCCTGTCGGATGCGATCGTGGTCGGGGCCGGGACCGTGCGACACGACGACCCGAGCCTCACGGTCCGCCGTGTTCGCGGTGACAGTCCGGTGCGAGTTGTTCTGGATACGGAACGATCGTTAGGCGTTGATTTCAAAGTGTTTGGGCCGAACGGCCCACCGACCTTGCTGTGTAGCGCGCCGGACAAGGTCGGTGACGGGCGGCACGGCCAGGCGGAAGTGATCGGCGTGCGCCGATCGCCGAAAGACGGTCTGGATGTGGCGGCGTTGCTCGATGCGCTGGCATCGCGGGGATTGACAGCCGTCTTCGTCGAAGGTGGCGGCACGACGGTGTCGCGTTTCCTGCTTGCGAACGCGCTCGACCGGCTGCAGATCACGATCGCCCCGCTCATTCTCGGAACCGGCCGGCCGGGTCTGTCGCTGCCCGAGATAGCGCACCCCAGTGACGGTTTGCGCCCGGTGACACGGCAATTTCAATTGGGCAGTGACGTTCTGTTCGACTGCGTCCTCCGTGACTGAGGCGGCGGCGTTCTGGATCACGGCCGCGGGTCGCGGCGAGGTCCGAGCGGAGTCCGTTGCGACGCCGGCGCGCGGCGAGGTGACCGTGCGGGCCCGGTATTCCGGTGTGAGCCGCGGGACGGAAAGCCTCGTTTTTCAGGGCCTGGTGCCGCCCAGTGAATATGAGCGCATGCGATGTCCGTTTCAGAACGGTGATTTTCCCTGGCCGGTGAAGTACGGCTACGCCTCGGTCGGCGAGATCGCCGCCGACGGTTCCGACATCCCGGAGTCGCGGTTGACTGAACGGGTGTTCTGCCTGCATCCGCATCAATCTAGCTATACCGTGCCGGCCAAAAATGTCGTTCCGATTCCCGACGACGTGCCGGACCGGCGGGCGGTGCTGGCGGCGAACATGGAGACCGCGGTCAATGCACTATGGGATGCGGCGCCGGCGGTTGGCGACCGGGTCGCTGTGATCGGTGCGGGTACGGTCGGTTGCCTCGTCGCGAGTCTGGCTAGTCAAATCCCCTGCGCTACGGTCGAACTGATCGACGTCGAGCCGTCAAGGGCCCAGGTGGCGGCCGCACTTGGCGTCGGTTTCTCTCAGCCGGCCGGCGCACGAGGCGATGCCGATGTGGTCTTTCATGCAAGCGGCGCCGAAAGCGGCCTGACGTCGGCGCTGGACCTGGCCGGCTTCGAGGCGGCGATATGGGAGATGAGCTGGTACGGGACGGCGCGGCCGGCGTTGGCACTCGGCGAGAGCTTCCATGCGAAGCGGCTGACAATCGCGGCGTCGCAGGTCGGCCACGTTGCGCCCCGGCGACGCGCCCGCCGTACGCGCCGGGAACGGCTGGCCCTGGCGCTGCGGCTCCTCAAGGAATCGAAGTATGACTGCTTGCTCAGTGGTGAATGCGCGCTCGCCGACCTGCCGGCCGTCATGCCGCGGCTGGCATCGCCCAAATCCGGGGCGCTCTGCCACGTTGTCCGTTACGAATAGCACGTGCACCATTGCTCAGATGATGAGGTCCCGCGGGATATGTACAGCCTAGCCGTCCAAGATCACTTCATGATCGCACATAGTTTCGAAGGCGATATTTTCGGGCCGGCGCAGCGGCTGCATGGCGCCACATATGATGTCGAGGTGTCATTTCGCCGGCACGCGTTGGATCCGGACGGGTTGGTCGTGGACATCGGTTTGGCGACGGCTCAATTGAAATCGACTCTCGACGCTTTCAACTACCGAAATCTCGACGACGTACCGGAGTTTGCCGGGTCGAACACGACAACAGAGTTCATGGCCCGCGTCATCTTCGATCGTATCGTCGAAGCTATCCGACATGGGAAGCTGGGGCCGCATGCCGGTGGGCTCGATTCCGTCCGCGTGCGGCTCACTGAGTCGCCGCGAGCTTGGGCTGCATACGAAGGTGTCGTCGCTCTTTGAGCGCGATTGTCCATTTTCTGGTGCCCGGCCGCATCGACCAACGGACCGGCGGATACATCTACGACAATCGAATCGTCGTCGGCCTGCGAGCATTGGGACGAGACGTGCGCGTGCATGAGTTGGCGGGCCGTTTTCCAAAGAAGGATCGAACCGCAGCAGATGCGGTGGCCACCGCTGCCACGAGCTTCGACACGCGTGATGTCGTGGTCATCGACAGTCTGTGCCTGGGCGCGGCGGCAGATGTCTTGCCGCACCTTGTGCGCAAGACATGCAGGTGTATTGCGCTGATTCATCACCCGGCGTCGCTCGAGGACTGCTCGGGTGGTCCGGATGAGGAACTGCTGTCGGAAGAGAAGGAAGCGATGCGTTATGTGCACCGGTGCGTTGTCACCAGTGTGTCGACGGCGAGACTTGTGCAAGACTTGTTCGAATTTCCGTCCGAGCGGATGGGGGTTGTCGCACCGGGTGTAGACAGCGGCGCGTTGTCCATGGCGCCGGCAAGCGGTCTACCGACGCGGTTGTTGAATGTCGGGACGGTGTCGCGCCGCAAAGACCAGGTGACACTCGTCCGCGCGCTCGGCCAAGTGAAAGACCTGGCGTGGTCGCTCGACTGTTACGGCAGCCTGGAGCGGGAACCGGCAGCCATGCAAGACCTGCGGTCCGAAATCGCAAGCCACGACTTGAGTCGTCGCGTTGCTCTGCGCGGCGAGGTCGGGGAAGCGGCTCTGCGGGACGCGTATCGTCAGGCGCATCTGTTCGTGATGAGCTCGCGTTTCGAAGGGTTTGGCATGGTGTTGACCGAGGCGCTGTCCCACGGTGTGCCGATCGTTGCGACTGACGCGGGTCCGACCGCCGACATTCTGGCCGACGGTGCTGGGGTCGTGGTGCCGCCGGGCCGTCCTGAAGGACTCGCGGTCGCGCTGCGCCGGGTGCTGACGGAGCGCGATTTCTATGCCGAGCTTCGGCTTGGCGTACGGCGTGCGGCGGGCCGTCTCATGGGCTGGGACGAAACCGTCAAGAGGTTCGCGGCGCAATTGGACCAGGCTGTCGGGTGAGCGGCTTTGCGGCCGATTGGCTGGCGCTGCGCGAACCGGCGGATCATGCGGCCCGTTCGCTGCCCGGTCCGCGCGCGCTTGCACAACTGTTCGGTGAGCGCGTGCGTAACCGCAACACCGGGTGTGTGCGGCTAGTCGATTTGGCCGGCGGCACCGGCAGCAACATCCGGTTTCTCGCGCCGGCGATCAAAGGCCGGCAAGATTGGACCCTATGGGACACCGACGCCGCGCTTCTTACAAAGTTACTTCCGCAGTGCGCGACTTGGGCCCAAACACAGGGGTGGGACGCCGAGATTCAGGGCGAGGTGCTACACGTTGAAGGCGCCGAGCTGGCGCTGCGGATTCGTGGCGAACGCCGGGACTTGCGCGACGGGCTCGACGTTACGGGCTTCGACGGCGTGAGCAGCGCGGCGCTGCTCGACCTCGTTTCGGTGAATTGGTGTGAATCCTTGATCGAGGCTTTGGAGGGTGCGGATCGGCCGCCGCTGCTTTGCAGTCTCGTGGCGGACGGCAGCTGGACCTGGGATCCGCCCCTGCCTGGCGATGTGGCGGCCGCCCGGCATTTCTCCGCAGATATGCGGCGCGACAAGGGCTTCGGTCCGGCGCTCGGTCATGACGGGGTCGAAACGATCGCGGAAATGCTTGGCGGGCACGGGTTTGATGTCCGGCGGGCGCATTCGCCGTGGCGCCTCGGCGCCGACGCCGCGGCGCTACAGTCGGCGCTGCTCGATTTTCAGGCCGAGCTCCCCGGGACGTCCGCCGATTGGTTAACGGCGCGGCGGGGGCTGCTGGGCCGGCAGATCCTTCGGCTCGGCCATGGCGAGGTCTTCGCCTCGCGCTGATTTGATTGGGTATTGATTGCACTTAGCACGATCTCACCTCAACGAGTCGGGCTCCATGCGACAGCCAAGAGGGAGGGTGCATCAGTGCCAAAGGCAACCTGGAAAGGCCAAGTCATCGCTGAATCGGACACGTTCGAGGAGGTCGAAGGCAATGTCTATTTTCCACCGGAGGCTCTGAACCGTTCCTTCGTCAGGGAGAGCGATAGGACATCCGTCTGTCCCTGGAAGGGCACGGCATCGTATGTCTCGATTGTCGTGGACGGCGATGAAAATACGGACGCGGGATGGTACTATCCCGATCCCAAGCCTGCTGCCCGAAACATCAAAGACCACTATGCCTTCTGGCGGGGCGTCGAAGTCGAGCGATAAGAAGCAAACCAAGAGAGGACAAAATGACGTCGGGTAAGAGGATCCTGGTCGTCGACGACGACCAGGCGCTGCGCCAGTCGCTGCTCGAGCAACTGCAACTGCACGAGGAATTCGTGACCGGCGAGGCGCAGAATGGTGGCGACGCCCTCACGGCCACCAAGTCAGACTACTGGGATGCCATTCTGCTCGATGTCGGGCTGCCGGACATGGATGGCCGGGAAGTCTGCCGGCTTATGCGTCGCAACGGGGTGAAGTCACCGATCATCATGTTGACGGGCCATGGCACGGACGCCGATCAGATTCTCGGACTTGATGCAGGCGCCAACGACTACGTCACGAAACCATTTCGACTGAACGTGTTGCTGGCGCGCTTGCGCGCACAATTGCGGCAGCACGAGCAGAGCGAGGACGCGGTTTTCACGATCGGGCCCTACACGTTCCAGCCAGCTGCGAAGTTGTTGCTCTACGGAGACAACAAGAAGATCCGGTTGACCGAGAAAGAGACAGCGATTCTCAAGTACCTTTACCGCGCGGGCGACAAGGTCGTTAGCCGTGACGTGTTGCTCAACGAGGTGTGGGGCTACAACGCCGGTGTGACGACGCACACACTGGAAACCCACGTGTATAGGCTCCGCCAGAAAATCGAAGCAGACCCTTCGAACGCATCCATTCTGGTGACCGAACCGGGTGGCTACCGGCTGGTTCCATAGCGCACACGACACCGCACACCATGTGTGTCATTAGTGCGACACGCACCGATTTTGTTGTGCTCGACTGAGCAGCGTTGTTATTACTGTGTGGTCAAGGACCGGTGACGCTGTTAGGGTTCTCGACACAAAAGAAAAGGCCGCGCTACTACCTGCAATGCGGCCGAGTGTCTATGAAGTGAACCCCGATGGCGGGTGAGTGACCGAGAGGTAACGTGCGCTCGCCCCGCGTGACCGAGATGTACCCTTACTATAGCGCCTCGCGCTTTCGCCGCGAGGCGTTTGGCTTATGGGACACTTTTTTGACTCAGTTTTGGCTGCGCCCGCGCTTCGTCCGCAGATGATCGGATATCTCGGCCAGGGTGAGCCGCGCGGTCGCGGCATCCATCTCAAGCGCTCGCAGCCGACGGTCGAATTCGACTTGCGTGGTGGCGCGCGTGCCGCGTTCGAAGGATTCGGCCATTCGCAGGACGGCGTTACGCAAGGACCGGTTGCTGCGGTCCCAGGCGGTTAGCCGGCCAAGCCAGCCGGCCGGGTCCGGCGTGTGCTGGCGGCGGGCGACCTCCCCGAATAGGTGCTGCAGCGCATGCCGGCTTGCCTGTTCTTCTTGGAGCATGGTCAGCAGGCCGTCGAGGCGCTCGCTCAGCCGCCGATTTTCGGCCAGGAGGCGATTGAGCTCGGTTCGTTGCAGTTCGACAATGGTTCCGTAGTCGCTTTGACCCGTTTCGGTTGCCGCGGGGCGTGGGGCACTCGCCGGCGGCGCGTCGACATAGACGTAGAGCCGGCCGTCGCGGCGCTCACCCTCGGCGCGGCCGCGGGCGACCCGCATCCGCAGGGCGTTGGGCGACAGGCCAAGGCGATCTGCCGCCTCGGCGAGCGGCAAGGCCATGCGCTGACTCTGGTCCGACATCGATCCAATCGTAGTCCAGTGCACAACTGTGCTGAACTCTTCGTTCGCGTGCAGATCGCCGAGGATGTACCCAAATTGGGCAAATGAGCCCTGGCGCGCCGGCTTAGGGCTTGGTTAATCTCGCGTCGTTGTGATGTCCGTCACTTTCGAACTGTATGCTCATCACCATTCTGTTGATTGGGGGCAATGGGC
>CAJICA010000346.1_pt1 | contig 25345 bp, 23 predicted proteins | sample 9199501 | NCBI WGS metagenome assembly CAJICA01 (sample SAMEA7708319, study PRJEB35096) | sediment metagenome | biome: marine neritic benthic zone biome [ENVO:01000025]; feature: sediment [ENVO:00002007]; material: shallow marine sediment [ENVO:03000034] sea grass bed [ENVO_01000059] ... | reverse complement strand
CAATATTCCCCACTGCTGCCTCCCGTAGGAGTCTGGGCCGTGTCTCAGTCCCAGTGTGGCTGATCGTCCTCTCAGACCAGCTACCGATCGCAGCCTTGGTGGGCCGTTACCCCACCAACAAGCTAATCGGACGCGGGACCATCTCAAGGCGATAAATCTTTCCCCCGAAGGGCACATACGGTATTAGCCGCCGTTTCCAGCGGTTATTCCGTACCTTGATGCAGGTTCCCACGCGTTACTCACCCGTGCGCCAGTTTCCACCGGACCGAAGTCCGGCTTCTCCTTCGACTTGCATGTGTTAGGCCTGCCGCCAGCGTTCGCTCTGAGCCAGGATCAAACTCTTAGGTTGACCTCCCCGATTACCCGGCCTCGAAAGACCAAGCATCGGGTAGCTTAAAGCGCCTCATCACAGGCTGGCTATGTAGCCGGATGCGCCTGTGACTTGGCGTGTGATTTCACACGCACCGCCGCCTGCGCATCCCTTCCAGGTATTCACTTTTCCAAGAACAAAAACCCGACAATCGGCGCCCCGCGCCGACGTCGGATCGGCGGGTTGTACGCCCCGGCTCGAGGCTAGTCAAATGGTTTATTTTCCGTTGCCGGTGGATAAGGCGCCTGGCACTGGCCAGCGTGAAAAAAACGCCTCCAACCAGAGAGATGCGGTCAGGACCTCAGGTGATCAAGAGCCTCAGCCAGGTTGCGGCCAAACCGCATCGAGCCGTTGGCATGATCGAGCAAAACATAGCGGCCGCCTCGCCGGCGCCCGACGCTGAGGACCGGTCCACGGGTGCCGGGATAGTGAATGCTGAATAGGTCGAACCGCCGGTCCTGACGGCGTTCAACCCGGGCCCAGGCGCCGGAGTCGACCATCGAGGCGGCCAAAGCCTCGAATTCCGACAAATCGTGGCGCGTGAGGCGGTATTCGCTGACCCATGGATCGCTCATGATCGGGAGGGTAGCGGCGGTGGCCGCATGCCTGGTGCATGCAACGGCTAGAGCGAATGGCTGATTTTGGCCTATCCCGTTGGACAGGTCAGGCGGCCTCGGGCCTGCCCTACTGCGCCTGCCGCATTTGCAGCTTAAGACCGACAATCTGGTAGACGTTAAGGCCAGTTATTCCCGCGATATCGCGGAACGGCAGCTTGGTTTCGGCCAAGAGAATTCGCGCGAACCGACGGCGGCCGAGCCGGGCCCGGCTGGTCTGGGGCCGCCGGTTGCGGGCCGCCGCCTCAGCGCGCGCCTGGGCCGCGTCGAGGCCACGCTCCTTAGCGGCGCGAATCGCCTCATCGCGCCGCCGCTTGTCGGCCTGGATCTCCATGTCCATCATGAAGGCGGTCCAGGCCGCCTTGCGCTTCCGTTCCTCGTCGTCCGAAACCGGGGCCTGCCGCCGCGGCTCGCTGGCGCCGGCCGCCTCATCGAGGGACAGGCCGAAACGCGAGGCCAACCGCTCGGCGGCGGCTAGGGCATTGTCGCGCTCGCCTTCGAACGGGCTTTCGGCCGCCAGCTTGAGCAGGTTGTGAAACCGCTCGCGGTCACTGTCGCTGAACTGAGTGGCGGCTGGCATCGCTCAGGAAGTCTTTCTCCAAGTCTGGTCGAGCGCAATCCGCGCCCATATTAGAGTCAATAAGGAGCCCGGTTAACGTTCCTTCTACATCCGTCAAACCACGGCGGACCTCGCCAGGAAGGGGGTGAACCGGGTGGATCGCCTTGGTTGAACACCCTAAGACGCTTATCTCAGATTCGATAGTTACGACCAACATCTGGGAGCGCGGATGACTGTCCAGGAAACGATCGACAATAAGCTGCGAGACACGTTCGCCCCGAGCTATCTGGAAGTTCGGAACGAGAGCGGCATGCATAACGTACCGTCGGGTTCCGAGACGCACTTCAACGTGACCGTCGTGAGCGCGACTTTTGCCCAGAAGACGCGCGTCGCCCGTCACCAAGCAGTCAATCGGCTCCTCGCGGACGAGTTGGAGGGACCGGTCCACGCCCTCGCCATTCATGCGTACACCCCGGATGAGTGGGCGGCGCGGGGGAACGCCACCCCGACTAGCCCGGATTGCCGGGGTGGGCAGGCCGCTGAGCGATCCGCCAGCCAAGATTGAACCGGCGGCTTGAGCGGGAGCCCGCCCAATCGGCGCGCGCCTTGAACAATGAGACGGGGACAGACGCTCGCCGCCCACGCGACCGGGGCCGACCGGCTGATCGGCCTGGCCATCTTGGTCAGCACTGGGTCGCTCGTTGCCGGCTGGACACTGCCGCTGATGACCGTCAAGCGGCTGGTTTTCCTCTCCGATCAGGTGTCGTTGATGACCGCGGTGCGGGACCTTTGGCAGGCCGATCAGATCTTTCTCGTGACCGTGGTCGTCGTCTTCTCAATTCTGTTCCCCACCCTGAAACTCGCCGTTGCGATCCACATCTGGTACGTGGCCGATGCGGAAAGCGGCGCGCTACGCCGCTTGCTTGCGTGGCTTTCCGAGCTGGCGAAATGGTCGATGTTGGATGTGTTCGTGGTGGCGCTGACGGTGGTCGCGATCCAAGTGTCTCTGGTGGGTAACGTCCTGGTGAAACCGGGCCTCTACTTCTTCGTCGCGGCGATCCTGTTATCGATGGTCGTCGTGCGGCGTGTTGCTGCCGCGGCCGCCCGCTTTTCGGACTGAGTTTTGGCGGACCGACTTTTCCGCATCGGGTATTGGTTGGCGTATCGGCTGCTATGTGCGTGGTGGTTCGTGGCGCGGCCTGCTCACACCGGGGTCAACGTTGCCGTCTGGCATGACGGCCGCCTGTTGCTGGTCCGACACTCCTACCTGCGCGGCTGGTTCCTGCCAGGCGGCGGCGTACACCGCGGTGAGGCCCTCGAGGCCGCGGCCCGGCGCGAGCTTCGGGAGGAGGTCGGCCTAGCCCTACAACTCACTGAATCGGGCCCGAGACACGTCAGTGTCGCCCGGATCGAATGCCGTCGGGACACCACACATATCTTCGAAGTTCAGACCCCGACGGAGCCGACCCTGCAGATCGACGGCCGTGAAATCGTCGAAGCCCAGTTCGTCTGTCCGTCGGACATGGATCGGACAGCGCTGTCCGCCCACGTTCGAAACTACCTCGAGGCCACGGCTCTGCGCTGAACGCTTAGACGGAGCCGATTTCGGCGGCGACCTCGTCCAGCGCCGCGTGGAAGCGGTCGATGACCGTCTCGATCTCGCTCGATGAAATGCAGAGCGGCGGCGAGAACGCCAGAGTGGTGCCGCCCGGCAAAGCGCGCAAGATGAGCCCGCGCTTGAGGCAAGCCTGCATAACGCGCGGCGCCGCCCGCGCGTCCGGCGCAAAGGACGCCTTGGTCGACTTGTCCGCAACGAGTTCGACTCCGGCCATCAGGCCGCGTCCACGAACATCACCGACGAGCGGGTGCGCGCCGCAGGCTCGCTGCAGCCCGGTGAGTAGCTCGGGCCCGCGGGCGGCGGCAGCAGCAGCGAGGTTCTCCGCCTCGAGAACATCCAGGTTGGCGTTGGCCGCCGCGGCGGCCAACGGGTGCGCCGAGTAGGTGTAGCCGTGCCAGAAGGGATCGCCCGACTGTGCCTTGGCCTTCAGGACGTCCCAGACCTTGGCCGAGACGAGGCAGGCAGACATCGGCAGGTAGCCGCTGGTCAAACCCTTGGCGACGGTCATGAGGTCAGGCTCGATGCCGTACAACTCGCTGCCGAACATCGCCCCGAGCCGACCGAAACCGCTGATGACCTCGTCGGCGATCAGCAGGACGTCGTGGCGGCCGAGCACTTCCTGAACCGCCGGGAAGTAGGACTGCGGCGGGATCAGCACGCCGCCGGTCCCCATAATGGGCTCGGCGATAAAGGCGGCGACGGTATCTGTGCCCTCCACCTGAATGCAGCGTTCGAGGTCGGCCGCTAGGCGCGCCGCATAGTCGGGTTCGGTCTCGCCATCGCGCAGGCCGCGATACAGATCCGGCGCTTCGACATGCAGCACGCCGGGTAGCGGCAAGCCGAACTTGTGATGAAAATCGGGTATGCCCGTGAGGCTGCCGGCCATGACTGTCGAGCCGTGATATGAGCGCTGGCGCGCAATGATCTTGCGCTTGTTCGGCAAGCCCCGCAGGTGGTTGTAGTACCAGGCAATCTTGACCTGGGTGTCATTGGCGTCGGAACCGGAGTTGCCAAAGAACACGCGGCTCATGTGGGGCGGCGCCAGCCGCAACAAGCGATCGGCAAGGCGAATCGCCGGTTCGTTCGACATCGACGAGAAGATGTGAAAGAAGGCGAGATCCTTCGCCTGCCGATGGATCGCCGCGGCGACTTCTTCACGCCCGTAACCAATGTTCACGCACCACAAGCCCGCCGCCGCATCGAGGTACTCGTTGCCCTCGGAATCCCAGATGCGAACTCCCTGGCCGCGTTGCATGACTCGCGGGCCGGCCTTGAGGTGATCGGCGATCGCGGTGAAGGGATGCATCAGACTTTCGCGGTCCATGTCAGCCAGGGAAATGTTGCGGGTCTGATGCATGAGTCGGCTCCTTCGCTCGGCAAGCACCTACTAACGAGCCCTGCCCTGCCGGTCGAGTCCGACAGCGCCGCACTTACGCTAGTAGCGGTTGGGGTAGCACGAAGATAGGATGAGGCATTAGCGAGGAGTTGCGGTGTCCGGTTCGGTGATCGTTCAGCCAAGACCCGTGCGGCGGCTGCTGTTGGTCTTTTCCCTCACGCTGCTGGCCGGTTGTTCGAGCTTCGCGAGCCCGTCCGTTAGCTACGATCCCGAAACGAACTTTGGCGCGTACCGGACCTACGACTGGACGGAGACGGGCGCGCTCCAGGATTTGGGAAGCGAGTCCCTCGCCTCCGTCCGCGGCGCCATTGAGGACACGCTGGGCCGGAAGGGCTTCGCCCTCAATCGGGAACCGGACTTCACCGTCAGTTTTACCGTCAGCCAACTGGCGTATGAATCACCCGGGCGCCCCGCTTATGGGAGCCAGCCATCGACCTCTTTTTTCGACGCGCCCCCGGACCGGGCTACCGAGAGCGTGGTCACACTGGCGATCACCCTGAGCGACGCGGGCACGCGCCGGGCGCTGTGGCGCGGCTCGACCAGCGGAGTGCTCTCGGGGGCCGACCCCGGCGCCGTGGCAAGCCAGCTTGTCCCCGAGATTTTGGCCGCCTTTCCGCCGGAATAGTCCACTTCCCAAGGGTCTATTAACCCTCCTGCCTCATCATGGCCGGCCTAGTCTGAGGGGAGTAGTCCATGGCAGGGACGGGCCTGGCCCACGCGGGCACAAGCGACGCGGACGGCGACCTGGACCGTGTCGCGAACGCGATACGGGCGTCAGAGCAGGAACTCGATGTCCTGCGTGGCGAAATCGATAAGGTGGCAAAGGTCGCCGAACAGATCGAAGCGATCGCCAAGCAAACCAACCTCTTGGCGCTGAACGCGACCATCGAAGCCGCGCGGGCTGGAGATGCCGGTAAAGGCTTCGCGGTTGTTGCCGGCGAGGTTAAGGCGCTGGCCGGACAAACGAGCAACGCGACAACGGAAATATCCCAGACGCTGCGTGCCCTCGGAAATCAGGCCGAGCGCATGGCCGAGCACGCGGAGACAGCCATCAGCGCGGTCGAGGCCGCGAGCGGCGTAGACGCGCCACTGGAACTGGATCCTGCGAGCAAATGGGGTTCGGGCGCGGACACCACCGCCGACGATCACCCCCCGCACGCGCCCTTAGGTTTTGAGGAACAGAAACACCACGTGCAGACGACGTTCGCCCTCGTCGAGCCGATTGCCGAGACTGCAGCGGAGCTCTTCTATAATCGTCTGTTCGAGCTCGATCCGAACCTGCGCGCGCTCTTCAAAGGGGACATGAAGGCGCAGGGCAAGAAGCTCATGTCGACCTTAAAGATCGCTGTCAAAGGTTTGGATAACCTCGAAACCCTGATTCCGGTCGTACAAGACTTGGGGCGCCGCCATGGGGGCTATGGGGTGCAGGACAGGGACTACGACACTGTGGCTGCGGCACTGATATGGACGCTCCAACAAGGCCTTAAGGAAGAGTTCACCCCCGAAGTCGAGGACTCCTGGGTGGCGGTCTACACGGTCCTGGCCGACACAATGAAGGCGGCCGCGGCAGCCTAACGCGCCTTGATCGGGATAGCGCCATGACAGTGACCGTGATCCTGGTCTGCCTTGCAGTATTGGCCGGGTTGGGATTCGTCCTTCGTGCGCGGCTGACGCTCTTTCTCCTGGCCTGGTACAATCGGCACGCGCCGTACTTTTGCACGCCCGTCTATATCGCTGCCGGGATTGGACTTGCCGCATCCGCCCTTGTGTTTCTTGCTGCAGGTCACGTCCAGCGCGATGCTGCTTGGCATGATATTGCGGACGAAGCCCGGCGCGTAACACTACTCGTCGAGAACCGCGTCCTGCGGCTAACGGGAGCTGTTGACAGTATCGCCGCCCTATACGCCGCCAGTAACGAAGTCGAACGCGATGAGTTCGCGGAATTCACCGCACGAGTCCTGACCTCGAACCGTGGCCTTACTGCGATGGCATTTATCCCGCGTGTCCCCGGCGCGGAGCGGGCGGGTTTCGAGGCCGGGGTCGCCGCGGAAGGGTTCACGGATTTCGCGATAAGGGACCGTGATGCGAGCGGCGAGCTATCACCCGCAGCACAGCGCGAGTCACATTACCCAGTCCTGTTCGTCGAACCTATGGCGCGTGGCAGGCCTTTCATTGGCCTCGATCTCGGTTTCGACGCGGCAAGAAAGGACGTGTTCTTTCGTGCGCGAGACACGGGGCGCATCGCGGCGAGCGGCAGTATTCGCCTGTTGGGTGGGGGGGCGAATGGCGTCCTGTGGGTTGCGCCAATCTATTCCAGTTCGGACGTGCCGAGTACGGTGGCCGGACGACGCGCGGCGCTGAAGGGGTTTGGCGTGGGCGTTGCCCGGCTGGAAAACTTGCTAAGCGTTGAATCGCCATACCCATTGCGTGTCACGGACGAAAGCGGTGAGACCATCTTCGCATCGGAGGTCAACACCGACTCAGGTGCCGACATCAGCGCCCTAGACCACCGCTTCGACGTCGGAGGACACACTTGGACCATTAGCGTGCGCCCCGGGTCGAAGGTGCTGAGCAATGGATACAACCACCCTCTGCCGTGGCTCCTCACATTGGCGACCGCCGCCTTGGCCATGATGCTGGTCCACTATCTCGGCATGCAACGGGTACGCGAACGCGAAACAGAGCGTCTGGTCGTGGAGCGGACAATGAAGTTCGTTCGGGCCAATGAAGCCTTGGAAGCAGAAATGTCGGAGCGGCAGCGGATGCAGGCGCATCTCGTTCAGTCGCAGAAGATGGAGGCGATCGGCCAACTGACCGGTGGTATCGCACATGACTTCAACAACATTCTGATGATTGTGGACGGCTACGCGCGGCGTGCCGCTAAGGCTGTCGACGTTGATGGCAAGGCCTTCAAGGCGCTGCAGGAGGTCATCAAGGGTGCTGAGAAAGCTGCGACGCTCACCAAGCAAATGCTGGTCTTTAGCCGGCGGCAAGCTATGGAGAAGAAGACTTTCCGGATCGGTGAGACGTTGCGTGAAACAAGGGCGCTTCTTGATAAATCAGTCGGCGATTGCGAGCTACAGTTCGACTTCGAAAACGACTCGCTTTGCGTGCATTCAGACCCGGCTGAGTTCACGCAAGCCATTCTGCACCTGGTGACAAATGCACGCGATGCGATGCCCGGCGGAGGAACGATCACCATTCGCACCCGGACCGTCGATTTGGATGCGGATTTAGTACTCAGTCATGAAGGCCTGGAAGCCGGCCGCTTTGTCGAGATTGCCGTTATTGATGCCGGCGGCGGTATCGAGGAGACCGACAAGGCTCATATCTTCGAGCCGTTCTTCACAACAAAGGAGCAGGGCAAGGGCACCGGACTCGGTTTGGCCATGGTGCTTGGGTTTGCCCAACACTCTGGAGGAACAGTCGACATCAGTAGCGAGTTGGGAACCGGTACTGCTGCTCGAATACTGCTGCCGCCCGCAGTTGACGCCGCCAAAGAGGCGGCGGCGGAAATCGGCGAGGATTGCCGCGGCCATGGCGAGACGGTGCTCGTTGTCGATGACTATCCGGAACTCCTTGCACTCAACGGAGAAACGCTCAAGGAACTCGGTTATAATGTTCTCACCGCGGAGGATGCTTTCGAGGCGCTGGAAGTTGAAGAAGAGTGCGAGGGCGGGATCGATTTGTTGCTCAGCGACGTCGTGATGCCGCAAATGGGTGGCTTCGAACTCTGCGAGATCATGCGGGAAAAGCGGCCGGACCTGAAGACAATCTTCATATCCGGCTATCCGAACCGCGCCGCAGCGGAAGGTACGAGCATCCCACCGAACTGTCAGTTCCTACAGAAGCCCGTCAATCCGGCTGTTCTTGCGCAGGTCGTTCGTCGTGAGTTGGATGCCCCAGCCCTAGGCGGCTAGAGCGAGCAACGCCGCGCGAACCACCGTCCGTCAACAGTGGTGTAAGGTCGGGCCTTAGAAGCCCGGCAAGACGAGGAACGTTCCCCGGGGCAGTGTTTGCCGGGAGAAAGCCACCGTCCGGGTCTCGCTAAACGCAATCTGATACTGCCCTTCAATAAGGGACACGAACCGCGGGAGAGCCTGGCCGCTAACGAGATGCATCGGGATCACGACCGGCGCACCGATCTGGCGGATAACTTCGAGCGCCGTGGCATGAGACATCGTAAGGCCGCCGTCGATGGGGACGAACAGGACGTCGATGATGCCGAGATCGGCGAGATGCTGATCAGTCAGCGCGTGGTGTAGGTGACCGAGGTGAGCGACGCATAGATCGCCAATTTCGAACACGAAAATCGAATTGCCGTTGTAACGGGTACCGCCTATGCCGCGAACGTTGGTGGGCACGTTGCGGACGAGGGTGTCGTCCTTCCGCACCTCGTGCACGGCCATGCCACCGTCCGGATCCCAGCCGCGCAGAATGAACTCCACATCGGGCTCGACAAAATCGGTGAAGTGGCTGGAATGGGCGTTGTTCATCGTAACAATGTTGGGCGTGCGTCCGGCGCGGGCCGAGCCGTTGTAGTCGGTTATGGCTGTCACACCCGCCGCACTCTCGATCAAGAAACTCGAATGACCGAGAAAGGTGATCCGGACCGTCGCCCCGTCCGCAAAGTCTGCAAGAATGACCTTGGGGGCCGCTTGCGCGACAGGGAAGCACCCAGCAACGGCGCTGCCGCCGAACGCCAGTATGAAGACCGGGGCGATCAAGGCGCCCCACAAAACCTGGCCGAGTGCCCTCATCGTGCGCGCCTCCTCCGATCCTAATCCTGATTACATAGGCTGGGATCTAGTCGAGCAAAGGACGATCGGCTTGCCGGGCCTGGTCGAAGCGTTCGGCCAGGCGTTCTGCTGCCCGATAGGCCAGAGCACATATCGTGCTGGTCGGATTGACCGCGCCGCCCGTGACCAGAACGCTGCTGTCGATAATGTAGAGATTGGGGCAATCCCATGCCTGGTGCCACTTGGTCACGACCGAGGCGCCGGGATCGTCGCCCATGCGCGCCGTGCCCATCCAGTGAAAGCATGGCGGTGTGTACTGACCGGCGGCGTTCCGGAAGGAGTTGACCTTGATATCCCAAGCGTCCATCGCCTTTGCCAAATCGACGGCACGGTCGACCGCGAAGCCCAAGAGCCGGGCGTCGTTGCGGCAGATCCGGTAGGTGACGTGTGGCGCCGGAAGGCCTGAACTGTCGGTCACTGAGCCGGACAAGGTGACCCTATTGTCGGGTAATGGCAGATCGTCGCAGACGACCAGCAGGCACATGCCGTGCGCGAAGTGCTTCGCGAACCACTCGTGGTGTCCCGCCCCCCAAGGCGCAACATTGCCCGAGTGGGAGCCGAGTGCCTGATAGCCGGCGCCGTTCATCCGGCAGATATGAACAGTGAATCCGTTGACGAAGCCGCGCGCCGGGTCGGTCTCGGCGAACTCCTCCGAGATGTTGACGGCGGATACGATGCCTTGGTGGCTGTCCGTGGGCGTATCCACCCAAGCCTCGACCAACGCATACATGTGGTGCATCAGGTTGCGGCCGACTTGATCCGAACTGTTGGCCAGCCCCTTGGGGTGCTTGGCGCCATCCGACATGAGCAACAGGCGCGGCGTGCCAACGCCATTTGCAGCGACGATGACGACATCGGCTGTCTGACGATGTCGGACACCACTGTGCCGGTCGACGTAGACGACGCCGGTCGCCCGGCCCGACTTGTCCGTCTCAATTTGCTCAACCCGGCAGTCAGTGCGGAGATCGGCGCCGGCGGAGAGGGCTTGCGGCCAATGGGTGACCGCCATGTCGTTCAGCGAACCGCGCGGGCAACCGCTTTGACAGTTGCCGCAGTTGTTGCACGCTGGCCGGCCCCGATAGTCCTCGGCAACAATGGCACATGGCATGGGCCACCAATGCCAGCCGAGCTTGTCGAAGCCCCGCGCCGCACGCGGACCGACCGGGCCCGGCGACAGCGGCCGGGTCTGGAACGGGCCGCGTTCGGGAATGGCCGGATCGCCTGCCCAACCCGAGATGCCGCAGGCGCTATCCGAGACCTCATAGAATGGCGCCAGATCCTCGTAGGTCAGCGGCCAATCGGGCGCAAGGCCGTGTTCCACGCCCTTGCGGAAGTCCGACGGACGAAAGCGCGGCCAGGTGGCGGTATAGATTGCCGTGCTGCCGCCGACACCAGACCACATGAGAGTCATCTCGTCGGACGTGTCGATCGGATAATCGCGCGCGGCACGGCGCTGATTCACGGCAATATGCCAATCGGTCAGGCGGCGCCACTCCCAGTCCGGGCCGGCGTGAGGGCGGGTTTCGGGCGGATGCCAGGGCCCTTGCTCGAGACAGACGACCTTTATGCCGCGCTCGGCGAGGATTTTGGCCGAGATCGCCCCGCCCGCACCGGCGCCGACAATAACGACATCGGTATGGTCGTGGGATGTGGTGTCAGCCATCGTTCGCGCCCCAATCCTCCGGCGCCGTGAGATCTGAAGGCAAGTTGCTCAAATCGACCGGTTTGACCGCACGGGTCCCGGCATAGTGGCCGCGACCGTGGGTCGGTCCTTGCCACGTGTCGGTCGGATCAAAGGGCGCCATCGCGTAGCCATCCGGCTGCGGCGCGTCGTTGTAGCTTCGGCCTAAGGCCCGTACGGCCTCAACGACGATGGGATTCTGGTAGTAGGACAAATAGGCGGCCATGCGTAGGTTGGCGAATAGCTCAGGGTCACTCACCTCGAAACGCGCGACGATGGCGTGCCGCTGCCCGGGGTCCGTTTCCGCAAGCGGCCCGCCGGCTTGCTCGAGTCCCGCTATCACTTGGGCCGGCCCGTCGCGCCCGCACAGCTTGACCAGCCGCTCGACAAGCAGGCCATGCACGCCGACACTTGATGCCGACGGAAAGCGATCGTCGCCAGGCAGCAGCGTGTCAGCCAAGGTACTCAATTCTCTTGCCGTATCGCTGTCCACCTGGCCCTCCCCTATTGAACGCCGCCACTGGTTAGTCCCCGGATGAGCCACCGCTGGAAGAATGCCGCCAAGAAGTACAACGGCATGATGCCGACCAAGGACGCGACGGCCATCTGGCCAAAGCGTAGCTGGCGATCGCCCTGGAACAAAGAGAGGCCCACCGGCAGAGTCTGGGTTGCCTCGCTGCGGGTGAAGAACGAAGCCAGCAGGAACTCGTTGTAGCCGAGGATCATGCAGATAATGCCGGTACTGACGATACCCGGCAGCAACAGTGGCACGACGATATGCCGGAGCACCGTCAGGTGACCGGCGCCGTCGATGCGCGCCGCCTCCTCGAAATCCGCCGGCAGCCTTCGAACGAAGCTCGACAGAAGCCAGAACGCAACCGGCAGGTTCATGACGCCATACACGATGGCCAGTCCAATGCTCGTATCAATGAGGCCGACGGTCCGCAGCAGAAAAAACAGCGGCAGCAATGCGACGATCGGCGGCGCCACATAAGTCGCCAGGATAAAGGCCGGCAGGAACTTGCCGCCGACCCGATGCCGGACGATCGTGTGGGTGGCCGGGACGGCGATGACCAGCGTGATGATGGCGCCGCCGATGGCCACTATGATGGAATTCCTAAGAAACGTGGCGACCGCGACGGACCCGAAGGCGTCGGGGTAGTTTTGCCAGAACAGCTCCGCCGGAAAGAAGCCACCCGCGGCGATGTCGGACTGCGACTTCAGCGACACCATGAACATGAAGATCATCGGGAAGACGAAGAACAGCATCACCAGGCCGGTAAGCCCGACGCGGATCCGCCGCCATGCCAAGTCACTCATCAGCCGAACTTCTTCTCGGCCCAGTCGTGGGCGCTGGTGAAGGGCAGCGTCACAAGCCCGACCAATAGGGCGAACACAAGGGTCTGGGCGGCAGCAAGTCCGACATTGAACTGCTGAATGGCGACGCGATAGATGTGAAACGAGGATACCGTCGTCCTCTGCCCCGGACCGCCGGCCGTCAGGACGAACACCAGATCGAAGACCTTGAATGCGATCACCAGCTTCAAAACGGCGATCGTGAAGAGGGCCGGCGCCAGCATCGGCAGGGTCACATAGAAAAATGACTCAGTCTTCGATGCCCCGTCGAGCTCGGCGGCCTCGAACACGTCCTCCGGCAAGGTCTGCAACGCGGCGAAGATCATGATGGCGACGAACGGCGTCCACTGCCAAACGTCGGCTAGGCTGATGGCGGGAAAGGCCAGAGTCGGACTCCCAAGAAAACTAATGGGTTGGCTGAGAATGCTGAGGTCCATCAGGAAGGTGTTCACCCAGCCACCCTTTGGCATCAGCAAGAGTTGCCACATGACGGCGACGGTGACGGGCGGGGTCAGGAGCGGCAGCAGCATCAGGGTCCGGAGGACCTGCCGGCCGCGGACCGCCGTGTCGAGAAGCAACGCCACGGCCATCCCGAGGACGAGCGTTACCACCGTCGTGACGAGGGCGAACACGGTCGACCGAAACAATGATGACGTGAATTTGGCGTCGCCGACGGCGTCCGCGTAGTTGGCCCAACCGATCCAGTCCTGAAAAAGCGTGCCGAGATTGGATTTCGAGAAAGACAACAGCACGAGATAGACGAACGGATAGACCGCGAAGACGACAAGACCCAGGACAAGCGGGGCGATCAGGCCCCACAGAGCAAGGCGCCGGCGATCAAAACGCCCGCTTCGGGTCAGCAGTCGCCCCCGCGGCACAGCCGCGACACTCGGCGCAGCCGTCACGCCTGCCTCCAGTTCAAGGTCGAAGCACGGGCGGGAGGCGTCACGCGATGGTCATTCGCATGGCGCCCGCCAACCTGCGCTAGGCCAGGATTTCCTTCCAGCTTGCTTCCGCGTCCTGCATCGCTTCTTCGGCCGTCTTGTCGCCGGCGAGCATCGCGCCGAGTTCGTCGGCCAGGACCTGCATAAGCTCCGGCGATTCTGGCTTGGTCGGCCATGAGAACGCGTTGCCGATTGCCTGCTCAACGGCGTCGGCCTGTAGCGGCGCGAACTCGCGGTACGCCGGCAGGGCCGAACGCCGCGTGGGATCAACACCGGTCGTGTTGTCTGTCAGCACCCGAGTGTGGAACTCCTTGCTGGCCGCCATGCGGACGAATTCCCAAGCCATGTCGGGGTTGCTGGAGCCGGACGACACGCCGAAACCGAATCCGGCGTTCAGGGCCGGGCGGTTGACGGTGTTGCCGCCGCCAACCGGCATGGGCACGACGCCCCACTGGTCGACGATCTGGCTTTGCCCCGGGTCCTGGGACCATGTCCCGAGATCGGTCCAGAACTCGATCATCGCGGCCCCGCCACTGAGGAACACGGGAATCGAATTGCCGAACTCGGTTTCGAGAGGAGTCGGCACCGCATAGGGCGCGGCATCCAGCATGGCTTGCGCCGCGGCAACGCCGGCGTCGGTCGCCAGGGACGGGTTGCCGTCCGCATCAAGGAAGTCGCCGCCAAACCCGCCGAGACGATTGGCATAGCTGGAACCGATGATGATCGGGAACTGCTTGCCCATCAGCAGCGCGCCGTGCACGCCGTTCGCGCCCTCCGCCTCCGTAATAGCTTTGGCGACGGCGGTATAATCGTCCCACGTCGTCGGCGGTTGTTGGCCGTTCCGCTCTAGAATCGCTCGATTGTAGAATAAGACATGGGTATCGCCGTCATACGGTAGCCCGTAACGGCGGCCGTTAACCAAGGTATAGGTGTCGTACAGGGAACCCAGGAAATCGTCGGGATCGATCTCCGGATCGGCCGCAATGCGGTCGGTGACATCGGCCAAGATGCCGTCCCGGACCAGAGCTTCCTTGTCGACATACCAGTACTCGAACACGTCCATGCCGTTGGTGCCGGACATGACGTCGAGGGTCGATTGGGCGGTAATCTGGTCGTAGGGTACGCTCACGGATTCGACCGTGGCGCCGGTCAGCTCGGCGAAGGCCGCGGAGAGCGGATCGACCGACCCGGCATGGGGATTGATGATCATGAAGCGCAGGGTTTGGCCGGAAAAATCGGCGGCTCGACCGAGCTTAACGAATGCCGGATGGGTCAATAAGGGGCCGGCCAGCGCGGTGGAAAGCGCGCCGCGCACGAACCGGCGCCGGTTGATTTCTGTCATGTTTCTCCTCCCGTTTCCTTACCCAACCCGGTTCGATCCGGGCGTCAGCGGACGCCCAACAATAGCACTATCGACCGGCGAGGCGGCAAGCCGGTCAGCCCGGAAGACGGCCCGTATTAGCGGGGAGGTTGGGCGCGGGTACCGCTAGTGGACCGGTTCGGCTTTCGCTTCGGGCAGCTTGCCGAGGATAATCATGCCAAGAACCTCGTCCTTGGTGACCTCGGTGGTGCGGCAGGTGCCGACGAGCTTGCCGTTCTTCATGACCGACACCCGGTCGGAAAGATCGAAAACGTCATGCAAATCGTGGCTGACGAGGAAGATTCCGATCCCCTCCTTCTTGAGCTGCTTGATGAGCTCGGCGACCATCGCGGTTTCCTGAGGGCCGAGCGCGGCCGTGGGCTCGTCCATAATCAGAATCTTGGCGTTGAAGTGAACCGCCCGGGCGATGGCAACGGACTGCCGCTGACCACCCGACATCGTGCGGACGGAATCCTTGATGTTTTTGAAGTTCGGGTTGAGGCGGTAGATGACCTTGCGCGTCTCTGCTTCCATCTGGTCATCATCTAGCGTGCCCATGGAGGTCATGATCTCCCGGCCAAGAAACAGATTGGCGGGCGCATCCAAATTGTCGGCAAGAGCCAGGGTCTGATAGATCGTCTCGATTCCTTGGTCGTGCGCGACGCGGGGGTTCACGATATCAACGTGGTTGCCATTGATGCGGATCTCGCCGGCGTCGGCCCGGTGGGCGCCCGACAATATCTTCATCAACACCGTCTTACCGGCGCCATTGTGGCCGAGAAGACCAACAACCTCGCCTGGGTACAAATCAACAGTGACGTCGTTGACGGCATGCACGCCGCCGAACCGCTTGTGCATGTTCCGCATTTCGACGAGTGGGGCGTCAGCCATATCTAACTCCGCCGGCTATATTTGGTGTAGGTCACATCGAAAGCGACCGCTGCGATCAGGACGAGTCCCAGGGCAATCTGCTGAACCGAACTCGAGGCCCCCAACAGAACCAGCCCGTTGATGATGCTGAATATGACAAGGGCGCCGAGAATGGCGCCGGGCACTGTGCCAACACCGCCAGCAAGGGACGTTCCGCCGATCACCGTCGCCGCGATAACCCGTAGCTCATCCAAGGTGCCAGTCAGGTTGGCGGACGACTGCAGGCGCGCCGCTTGTACCATGCCGGCAATCGCGCAAAGTACACCCATGATCATGAATATCTGGACGGTGACGCGTTTTGTGTCGATGCCGGCCAGATCAACCGCCTCCGGATTGCCACCCATTGCGAAGACGTAGCGTCCAAACCGTGTCGCCCGACTGACGAAGGTCATGACCACGACAACAACGATCAGAATTAGGACGGGCGCGGGAATGCCGCGCGGGATATCCGTCCGTGGCCGGGTGAATGAGTTCATGATTTGGACGAAGGCAATAATCGCCGCGGCATAGAGAATTATCAGGCCCCATTCCGCCCATAGCGGCCGTAGCGGGAACCCGAACTTCTTGCGCTTGGTGCGGCTGCGGAGGGAGGCGATGGTGAGGCCGATTATGCCGATGATCCCTACCACCCAGCTCCAGGTGGCGCCGATGGAGCCTTCGGCGCCGCCGCCAATGAGCTGAAACGTCGGATCGAGCGGCGCGATCGTACGTCCGTTCGATATTAGAAAGACGCCGCCACGGAATATCAGGAGTCCGCCCAGCGTCACGACAAAAGCCGGAACGCCGACATACGCGATGATCATCCCCTGCCACAGGCCGACAAGAACGCCAGCGATGAGCCCGATGACCATCGCCAGAGGCCAACCCCAAGCGGCGTCGACCGGGAAGACCTGCACCATAAGGAAGCCGACGACCATGCTGATGAAGCCGAGAACGGAGCCGACCGACAGGTCGATGTGGCGGGCGACAATCACCAGAACCATGCCGGTCGCCATAATCGCGACGACGCTTCCCTGTACCGCCAGGTTCGACAGGTTGCGGGCCGATAGGAAAATGCCGTCCGTCAGAACTGCCAGCACGGCCCAGATCACGGCGAGCGCGAAGACCATCGCGACCGTCCGAACATCGAGTTCAGTGGCGCGAATGAAGCGTTCAAAGAGTGACGCTGACGGCGCCCCGGTCAATACGTTGGATTGCGCGGATGTGTCGGCTTCCGTCGCCATTGTGCCCCCCGTCTACCCACTTCTGAATCTAGCCAAAGCCCAAGCGTTTGCACAGGCCGTTGTAGACAGACACAACTCGCAGCAAATGAACGGAGGATGATGACCGAGGGGCGAGCCCCTCGGTCACTCCTATTTCTAGTTGCAGGGCGCCGGACCGCCGGAGACGCCTTCGCAAAGGACGTCCTGCGGGATCCAACCACCATCAACGACGACGTTCAGGTTTTCCTGCTTGATCGGTGTCGGAGCAAGGAGGATTGCATCCACGCCGAGCTTGTTGACTGGGGTCTCGAACGTGGAGACGCCCTCAAAAGCGGTGGGCTCGCCGCCCTGGACCACGTGTGCGATCCAATCCGCCGTAACGCTCGCCAGATCGCGGACGTCTTTCCAGACGCTCACAGTTTGCGTGCCCTGGGCAACCCGGTTCAGTGCCGCGAAATCGCCGTCTTGACCACTGACCGGAATGCCTTCGAGGCCGACCGCCGTTAGCGCAGCGACGACACCGCCAGCCATGCCATCGTTGGACACGACAACAGCGTCGACGTTGTTGCTGTTGGCGGTGAGGATGTTCTCCATGTTGGCCTGGGCTGTCGCCGGCACCCAACCATCGGTGAACTGGTCACCGACGACATTGATATCGCCGCTATCGATGGCTGCCTGCAAGACTTCGAGTTGGCCGCCATGCACAAAATGCGCGTTTGGATCGGCTGGGTTGCCCTTGATGAAGACGTAATTGCCGGACGGCTGCAGCGCAAACACTTCGCGCGCCTGAATGCGGCCGACTTCGACATTGTCGAATGTCGTGTACAAGACGTCCTCGCCTTCGATCAGCCGGTCATAACCCATGACCGGAATACCTTCAGCCTGGGCGGCCCTGACGGCCGGTAGGACGGCTTCCGTATCGGCGGCGATGACAACTAGGAAATCAATGCCGCGCGTGATCAGATTTTCGATGTCAGCGTTTTGCTTCTCAACCGAAGACTGAGCGTCGGCATCGATCACGCTGATACCATTCTCACCGAGCCTCGCCTCGAGAACGTTCTTGTCGGTCGTCCAGCGCTCTTCCTGAAAGTTCGACCAGCTGACGCCAACGGTTTGGGCGCTGGCACCGAAGGATGCAACGCCGGTCAGAACGGCAGCGGCGCCTAGAGCTAGTAGGCTTGACCTGATTTCTTTCATTCGCTTCTCCCAGAAGACATTTCCCGCATCTCTACGGTTAACGAGCCAGGCGCCGGTTCGCGGGTCAACGCAGGCGCGACGCATCTTTCGCCACTACTCGGAAGCGAGTCAACTGCCTCCCCCAGATGGACATGTGTCCGATCAAATACCCGTGACGGTCATGGCCTGCTCGGGCCGTAGCAGAAAAGGGTTAAGGGTCGCGGCGAGGTTGGAAAACGGCAGAACTTCTGGCTTCAGGACGATCCCGAGAACGTCCCGCATATAGTCACGGCGCGCTTGGATGCGGCGCCAGGCCGCCGGGTAACATGCGGCGAACCGCGCTCTCAGGTCCTCATCCGCCAAGGCGATGCCGTCCTCGATATTCGTTGTGAAGTACGGACCGCCGGTGGCTGGAATGATATCGACTTGCAGAGCCATGCCGGACCGGAGCGGCCGGCCGCCGTTTTTCGTAATAGGGGAGTTGACCCATTCGTCGAGGTGGATCTGGTGGCCGGGGTTCAAATGAACGCCGAAGAACGGGTCGCCGATGTGACGCTCGACGACGTCAAAGAGCGCGCCGCCCGGAACGCCGATGCCGACGGTCTCGTACCATTCGACCACCGCCGCGAAGTACGGCCCGACGAGCCGGTCAACGTAGTCGGCGATGCCAGCCGGGAGCTCGGCGGCGCCCTCGACAACAAATCCAGCGCGGCAATTGAGGGCGCCCCACACGCCATAGGCGATGGCGAACGGGTCGCCGCGCCCGACCTCACGGTCCGTCGGGCTCGGCAGACCCATGCGGGCCCGCTCACCGCTCGACAACATGAGGTGACACGAGAGCGGCATGCCGTTCATGCCCATGCGTTGCGCCAAGGCGTACTCAGTGATGCCGGGCTCAAGATTTGAGATCACGGCGCGCACCGCATCCGACGTATGGCAGGCGGCGTACTCGAAGGCCGCTAGCTGATCGAGTTCGTTGTGGACACGCAGGCCGCTCTCGGCGTCCATGAAAATGCGGCCTGCATTGACGACATCCCCGGCCGACCCGGCAATTGCGCGCAAGGTGTCAGCGAGATAGCTGGGAATCTCAAGGCGGGTCGGGTCTGCCGCATACTTCCAACCCACGACACCAATCCGGCTCGCCCCTACACCCGCCTGGTGCAGGATTTCTTCGAGCGTTGGGCTCCTGTCGCGCGGTTGAGCGAGCAGGCTGAACTCCTGATACAGGACGACCGAGAGATCCAGCGGGCTGATGCCGGCGTAGCCCTGACCCTCGTTACCGACGACGAGGATCGGCCGGGCATCGCCGGCGAGGATCAGCATCGCCTCCTCGAAGCGCGGATCGAAGCCCGTGAGGTAAGCGAGGTTGGCGCTGTGTTCCCGGTCGCCGTAGACGATAAGGGCGCTCAGCCTCTCGGCGGCCATGCGCGCCCGCGCGGCGTCAATCCTCGCTTCGTAAATGTCCGCCGAGAGCCGCGGCATGGGGCCGGCGGTGCCGAAATCCGGCAGGTCGACCGTTGCGAGCGAAACCCGGCGGGCCGTCATCGCCGTTGCACCGAGTCAAAAAACTGAACCGGCGACCCGCGCATTATCGTCGCGAATGCGTTGGCGGGCAGCGTCATTGCCTGGTCGGTGCCATCCGGCCAACGCACGGTCACGCGCGCGCGATTTGCCGGACCGAGGCCGAAATGCGCCCAGCCGAGCTGGCCGCCCGCGTGGCCACCGCCGACCGTCAGCTCACGCCGCGCTGTCTCGCCGCCGACCGTCACCTCGATCGACGCGCCGATCGCGTCAACGTTCGGCCCATCCTGCACCAGCCGAAGTTGCAGCCAGTTATTGCCGCCGGTGCTTGTGTTGCGCCAAAGCTGGGCCGGTGCGCGGCGGTTGTTGACGACGATGTCCAGGGCGCCGTCCAGGTTCAGGTCGACCAAGGCGCTGCCCCGCCCGCGCGCCGCGCTGGCGACACCGGCGGCGCTGGCAACGTCAGAGAATGTCCCGTCCGCCTGACGTATGAAGAGCGCGTTCGGGTCTTCGATAGCGAAATCCTCCATCGCCTCAACGTTGCCCTTGGCGACGAACAGATCGAAGCGCCCGTCATTGTCGATGTCGCCGAACTCGGCATGCCAGGAGGTCGACGGCTTCGATGTGTCGCCGATGGATGGCCGATGCGATGTCACGCCCAGGGCCAAGGCGCTGTCGGCGTAAGCCGGCGTATCGCCGGCCACCGCCAGGGTGCGCAGCTTGTTGTCGGCCATGCTGGTTAGATAATAGTCGGGCCGGCCATCGCCGGTGACGTCGTGGCTGGCGATCCCCATGCCCCAGATGCGCAGACGCTGCCAACCGTCGGACTCGGCATAGGCCTGGGGTTCGCCGTCGGGCGGAAAGCGCCACAGCTGCTCGCTGCCGCTGGGCCCGTAGTACTGCCGATCATTGCTGACGCGCAGATCGGGCCGGCCGTCACCGCGCCAATCGGTGAACAGCATGGACAGCGGACAGTGGGACGGGACCAGCGGCACTGGCGCGTCGTAGCTACTTCCGGCCACGCTCGGCCGGAACACGCGGTTCATCTGACAGGCACCCTGCGGATTGCCGGCGTCATCGCGATCGACATAGTTGCCTTCAACAAGGGTCGGAAGGTCACGGCCGGCCTCCCAGACTGCGGCAAAAGCGGTCGTCGCAGCGGTGCCACCGTCGAAGCCCCATGCCGTATTGTCCGTCTGAAAGCGGCAATCTCCGCGGCCGCGCAGCAAGCGGTTCTCGCCCACCCGCATCACAAACAAATCGATGAAGGCGTCGCCATCGATGTCGATCGGGTAGGCGCCTGTTACTGCGGTCAGACTCGCCGCACCATCATCCACGGGCTGGAAGCGGAGCGCGCCGCCGACAGCACTCACATTCCGGTAAAGGCTGGCGGGATTGGCGCCGCCGGCCAAGTAGAGATCTGGGAAGCTGTCGTTGTCGCAATCGAAGGCAGCGACGCCGCCACCAACGAAATGTGCGGGTCCGCCTTCATAAGTGTGTGAGATGCCAGAGGCGGTGGTTTGTTCCTCAAATGAAATCGGGGCCGCAAGGGCCGATCCCGCGCCTGCGGCGATGAAAAGGAATGGGAGCAGTTTTGTCAAAGCGCGCGACCTCCAGGTTGGCAGCCAGTCTAAACCCGCCGGCGGTCCGGCCCAAGGCGGCGGCGTCTTTTTTGGGCGATCGACGGTGACAAGCAGGCTGAAATGGTTAATGTCCGCGCCAGGGCTGGGGCCGCCCGCGGCGGCGAGAATTCACCGGAGGAAAACATGGACACGAACCCTGTGATCGCCGCTCTCGGGCGGCGGCTGCGCTTAGCCGTTATCGGTGGCGGGCCGGGATCATTCATCGGTGCCATGCATCGTACGGCCGCCCGGTTGGACGACCGATACGAGATCGTCGGCGCGGCCCTGTCATCCGACCCAGCGCGCAGCCAGCGCGCGGCGCTCGACATCGGAGTCCCGGAAGACCGGGCCTATGGCTCGGGCGCTGACCTGATCGAGGCGGAAGCGAGCCACGATGCCGGCGCGGACGTTGTGGCTATCATGACGCCGAACGACACTCATCACGAATACAGCATCGCGGCGTTGCGGCGCGGATTCGACGTTATTTGCGACAAGCCGCTGGCCAACACGCTGGACTACGCCCTCGACATGGCGAAGACCGTCCGTGAAACCGGCCTCGTGTTCGCACTGACCCACAACTACACCGGCTATCCCATGGTCAGGCAGGCGCGGGCCATGGTGGCGGACGGACAGCTCGGCGAGCTTCGCCTGGTCCAGGTCGAGTACGTGCAAGGCGGGAAATCCGCGGTGAGAGACCCTGACCGGGGGAGCGAGTCCCTGCCCTGGCGCTATGATCCCGTGCGCGGCGGTCCATCCCTGATCATGGGAGACATCGGCACGCACGCCCATAACCTGATCACATTCATCACCGGTATCGAGGTCACAGAGATCGCGGCGGAGGTCGGCACGATTGTTCCCAACCGGCAGGTGCATGACTACGCCGGCGCCCTCCTGCGTTTCGCCAACGGAGCACGCGGCTGCTTTTGGATAACCCAAGCCGCGGCGGGCGTTGAAAACTCGCTGCGCACACGTGTTTCGGGGACCAAAGGCAGCATCGAATGGTGGCAGGAACACCCCAATGTGCTGCCATTCCTGCCGGCCGACGGCCCGGCTCAGGTCCGGACGCGCAACGGGCCGGGTTCCCTGCCACTATCGGCCCGGGCCAGCCGAGTGACCAAGGGTCACCCCGAGGGCTTCCACGAGGGCTTCGCCAACATCTACACCGACGCATCCGAGGCAATTGCGGCGCGTCGCTCGGGACAGCCGCCCGACCCCCTGGCGTTGCACTTCCCGACAGCCGATGACGGTGCGCGTGGGGTCAAGTTCGTCGAAGCCGCTATCCAATCGTCGGGCGCCAACGGCGCTTGGACGAATTGCCAACTCAAACTGGACTAAGACATGACCGCGCAGCCAAAGCTGCGGGCGCCGGCCGGCGCCTGTGACACCCACATGCACATCATCTACCCGGAAGAGATGTTCCCGTTCGGGCCGGGTAACGAAGGCATCTTTCCCGAGGCCTCATTGGACGACTACGTCGAGGTTGCCCGACAGATCGGCATCGAACGCTGTGTCATGACGCAAACGCCCGCTTACGAGATGAATAACGACTGGGTCCTGGCGGCGATGGCCGAATTCGGATCCAACGCGCGCGGCACCGTGGCGCTCGAGGCGGATGTCGATATCGACGACCTTGAGAGCCTAGATGAGCTGGGTGTGCGAGGTGCCTGTTTTCACATGCTGCCTGGCGGTTGGCATGAATGGCCGGAGATTCCGGAAATTGCCGAAAAGGTCGCCGAGTTCGGCTGGCATGTGCAGATCCAACTCGACGGACTGAAGCTGCCCGGGCGGCTCTCACTGCTAGAGGCCCTGCCGACGACGATCGTGATCGACCATATCGGCAAGTTCCACGAACGCGTGGACGTACGACATCCGAGTTTCAAGGCACTGATGCGGCTCGTCGAAAGCGGCGCGTGTTACGTCAAACTGTCCGCACCCTATGAATCGACCTGGACCGACTATCCCTATCTCGATGATTCCGGCGGGCTGGCGCAGGCCCTGATCAAGGCCGCTCCGGAGCGGATGCTGTGGGCGAGCAACTGGCCGCACCTCGGCGTCCCGGACCCGGCACAGAAGCCGGACGACGGCAAACTCCTGGATACGCTCCTAGAGTGGACCGACGACGAGGCCGTTCGCGACAAGATCCTGCGGGATAACCCGGCGCGACTATACGGGTTCTAGACGGGGTCGTCGGATCAGGCAGCACGTCTCCGCCGCCGCGCCGGATTGGCCGGCCGCTTGCGACTGCGGTTGTTGCCGCGGGCTGACCGGGGTTTCGCGAAAGGCTCACCCCGGGCCCGGTTGCCCTTGCCTCGTCCGCCGGGCGCCCAGACTGGCTCCTCCCCGATGACCGTCAGCCGCCGCCGGATCAGCCGTTCGATATCGCGCAGGTACGAGCGCTCGGCCGGGTCGCAAAACGAGAACGCAACGCCGCCGGCGCCGGCCCGTGCTGTCCGCCCGATGCGATGGACATAGCTTTCGGGTTCATTCGGGAGCTCGTAGTTGATGACATGGGTGACGCCGTCGACGTCAATGCCGCGCGCTGCAATATCGGTGGCTACCAAGACACGGGCATCGCCCGTGCGAAATCGCTTGAGCGCGCGCTGGCGGGCGCTCTGGGACTTGTTTCCATGGATCGCATCAGACGACACGCCGCGCTCACCGAGATGCTGGGCGACATGGTTGGCGCGATGCTTGGTGCGCGCAAAGACGAGTACGCGCGATAGCGCGGGGTCGCTCAGCAGTCCCGCGAGCAAGAACTTCTTACCGGCGCTTTCGACGTGGAAGACGTTTTGCTCAAGGCGCTCGATCGGCGTCGACTGAGGTGCGACCTCGATGCGAACCGGATCAGCCAGGATATCACTCGATAGGCGCGCAACCGGGTCCGGCATGGTGGCCGAAAACAGCAGCGACTGCCGCGTTTTGGGCAGGGCTGCGACAATCTTGCGAACGTCGCGCACGAAGCCCATGTCGAGCATCCTATCGGCCTCGTCGAGCACGAAGTACTCAACGGCATCGAGCCCGAGCCGCCGCTGCCCCATGAGGTCGAGCAAACGACCGGGTGTGGCAATCAGGATTTCGACACCGCGGGATAGAGCGTTCACCTGTGGCCGTTGGCTTACGCCGCCGAGAATCACGGCCTGGCGCAGATGCAGATGCTTGCCGTAAGCGCGGAATTCGTCGCCGATCTGGATCGCGAGTTCGCGGGTCGGCGCGAGGATCAGGGCGCGCGGGCCGCGCCGGCCGCCGGTGCCGCGATTTTGGCAAAGCTGGTGGAGAATCGGCAGCGCGAAGGCCGCCGTCTTGCCGGTGCCGGTCTGGGCGATGCCCAGCAAATCCCGGCCGGCCAGGAGTTCGGGGATGGCCCGCGCCTGGATCGGCGTCGGGACGACGTGGTTTCTGGCAGTCAACGCACGCTGGATCGGTTCGGCCAAGCCGAAGGCCTGGAAACTGGTACTGGTCACTTAAGGTATTCCTTTTGCGCCTAGTGGCGCGGCGGGCGTCATTTACGCGGCCGGACACTGGCGTTTCCCTTACCCCAGGCGCGGCCGGGGCTGGATGATTTTTGATTATTGTTCCCGGGAAAAGGCACTACCGGTCGGCAGCGCTACGCGCAATCGCGAGACAATGTACTGCCGGTAGATGGCCCGCCCCGCCCGATTTGTCAAGCAAATCAATTTTTTATGGCCCGCACTTAGGCCGGGATCTACTGGCGCAAGTCCTCGAGCGCTATGGCGACGGCGCCGAGCACCGGGCCGGTGGCGCCCTGCTGGACGATGACCGCGCAGCCGTCCTGGCCTTGGGCCGCGGCGGTGGCCATGTCGAAGGGGATCTCCATGGCTTCGCCGTTCCAGGTGCCGATGCGGTTCAGGCGCCGGACCACCTGATAGTCGTCCAAGGTGCGCCCGGCGTTCTCGCCGCGCTCCACATCGGTCGCGAGGTGGCTGTCGTAGACCGCGAGCCAGACCGTCGCGCCGCCGTCGGGCGCATGGCCCGCCGGGATCACGATCTTGCCGCCATCCTCCGGCGCGAAGCTGACCTTGAGCGCCTTCCGGGCCGCGGCGGCCTTCTCGATCGCCGCGAACACCTTGCCGCGCTGGGAGCCGACCACGTGGACCTGCCCATCGATCACCATTTGCGGCGTATAGACGTAACGCTGGCCCAGGCGCTTGGCGTAGCTGTGCTGGCGGCTGGTCAGCT